>Ga0310690_10002110_pt1 | contig 33277 bp, 27 predicted proteins | sample AusTroGonzalo_MG_2_FD_207661 | JGI IMG/M metagenome (GOLD analysis project Ga0310690, IMG submission 207661) | Bovine rumen microbial communities from tropical cattle in Woodstock, Queensland, Australia - Gonzalo_04 (v2) (version 2) | ecosystem: Host-associated > Mammals > Digestive system >...
CTTCATTCCGGCTTCGTCGCTCTGCGTCATCCAGCGGTCTTTCATCTGGAAACCGATGATGTAGCCGTAGATGATGTGGTCGGCGAAAGGCTTTTCCTGACCGGTTTCTTCAAGAAGGTTGAAGCGGATCCTGTCGAGTTCTCTCTCGACTTCGTCCGGAGTCTTCTCCTTGTCGAAAAGTGTAGTAATTTCTGTGACTTCCTGGAAGTAGCCTTTAAGCCCGAGGTCTGCGTTGTTCCTGTTTTCGAGAATGAGTTTGACCGCGTCGGAGTCGCCTTTCAAGTGCTTGTCGAGGTCGGTTCCGTTTTTCAGCATTCTGAGAGCCGAAACAACAGTGTAAACTGTCATCATGTTAGCGCCGTAGCGAGCCAGGAACGGGTTTTTGTTCGCAGCCATCCAGGTGTAGTAGCCGGTGTAAAGCTCTTCGATCTTCGCGTTTCTCTCTTCGTTTGTCTTTGCCGACTCAAAGAAATCCTCGATAAATTCGGGATATCCGTCGGGTGCATTGTGTCTCGGGTCATCGACGAAAAGTTCAAGCTCTTCAGGTTTGGTCATGCCGGCGCGGAAAAAGTCGATAACTTTGCCATCTTCAGCGGCAAGTCTTGATTTGATGATGAGCTCGATATTTCTGATGTCATCGAGAAGAAGGATTGAGCGGATTCCCTCGCGCAGAGGCTCGAGCTGCATGTCGAATTCTTCAAGCAGGTCGGCTAGAGTGCACGGAAGGTCGCCGTCCCAGGTGAGCTGGGGCAGAGCCGCTATCGTGTAGTGATTAAACTTCATGCTTAATCACCCCGCTATTTCGAGAACAGAGCTTTTCTAAGTTCGGGTCTGATGTATTCAGTAAGCAGTTCAACGACCGATTCATCGGTGAAATCGTAGCGGAGAGCGCCGTTTGACGCGATTACAGCGAATCCCGAAGGAAGCGTTTCGTCGCTGAGCTTGATCTCTTTCGCACCGAGCGAATCGATCTGGCTTTTAACGTAAGCAGAAAGTTTGTCTTTGAGCGCAGCCGGAAGTTCTACCGAGAAAGAGCCTTTGTCTGCATATATTTTAAGGAATTCCGAAACGAACTCTTTGATGAGTGCTTCGCTCTTCATAGCCTCTTTAACAGGAGTTGCGACAGCCGCCGTGAGAACCTCTTTCTCGAGAACGAGTTTGAGTTTGTCGACAGACTGTTTCGCCGCGATTTTAAGAGCCGATTCAGTGTTGTGTTTCATCGTCTCCGCCTCTTTTTTCGCGTTTTCGATTATCGATTCCGCCTCTTTTTTTGCGTCGGCGATGATTTTTGCAGATTCTTTTTTAGCATCGGAAAGGATGTTTGCCTTTTCCTGCTCGGCAGGTTCAAGAACGGAAGATTTAAGGAAATCGGTGATGTCCTTAATTTTGCTGTCGGTGACATTGAGTTTCGTGTTTTGAGCTTCGCTCATTTTAACCTCCAAAAAATATGTTCAAAAACATTGCAACGGCAGGTATGTTATTGGTTGGAATATAAAAGTCAAATAGAAAAAATCGGTTTCCGGAAAAATGAAATATTCTTGAAATAAAGATTTTATCTGATAAGTTGCGGCGATTGTTTTTGTTAATTCTTTAATTGGAGGAAAAGATGAACTTCAGAAAATTTGACGGTAATTTCAACAAAATTGATTTCCTGAGCCTGCTTATGCTTGACATAAACGGCTCGATCAGACACGTTACGCTTCCGAAAGACTATATCTCAGACAAAATTTTTGAAAAAGGTATCGGCTTCGACGCATCGAATTTCGGCTATGCGAAAGTCGACAAATCGGACATGGTCGCAAAACCAGATCTTTCGACCGCTTTCGTCGAGGAGAAGGAAGGACACACGATAGTCCATGTTTTCTGCGACGTATATCTTACGACCGGCGAGCCTTTCGACCAGTATCCGCGCAATATCGCTAAGAAAACGGCGGCTTACCTCAGAGAACAGAAAATCGCCGACGACGCGAAAGTCCTCATCGAACTTGAATTCCACGCTTTCGACAGCGTCCGCTATTCAAGCGAATATTCCCACAGTTTCTACGAAGTCCAGAGCCAGGAAGGGATCGGCCCCGACTACGACGACGCTCCGCGTTTCGGGATCCAGCAGGGCTACCACAGACTTTTCCCGGCTGACAAATATTTCGACATGAGAAACGACATCGTTGCGGCAATGGGCGCGGTCGGCATTCCTGTCAAATACCATCACCACGAAGTAAGCGCATCCCAGCTTGAGATCGAGCTCAACTTCATAAGCCTTGCCGAAGCTGGCGACAAAGTTTCTCTGGCAAAATGGATAATCGTAAACGTTGCCAGAGAGCACGGGATTTTCGTAACTTTCATGCCGAAACCGGTCTACAACATCGCAGGAAACGGAATGCACGTCCACCAGTTCCTTGTAAAGAAAGGCGCTTCGATCTTCTTCGGAAACGGCATGCACGGCCTTTCGAAAAAAGCTCTTTCCTACACGGCCGGCATTCTCGACCACAGCCTTACCGGTTCGCTTCTCGCCTTCTCGAACCCGAGCACGAACTCCTACAAACGCCTTGTTCCGGGCTTTGAAGCTCCTGTCAGCGCGACATTCGCGAAAGGATCCCGCGAAGCATCGATCAGGATCCCCGGCTACCTTGCGAAAGGCGAAGAGAGGATCGAATACAGGACAGGCGACGCAACGGCGAACATCTACTATTTCCTGAGCGCAATGATCCTTGCAGGCGTCGACGGCATCTTAAAAGGCCGCGATCCGCTTGAAAGCAACTACCACGACAAGGAAAACGGCAAGATGTTCCCGCTCAACCTCAACGCTGTCCTTGACGGTCTTGCTGCCGACAACGAATACCTTCTTCCGGCATTTCCGAAGGCACTCATAGACCTCTGGATCAAGGAGAAAAAGGCGGAAGCGCGCTTTGTATACAACGCTCCGACACCGCAGGAATACGAACTTTACTTTAATATTTAGCATGTAAAAAATGGAAAAAATCATTTCAACCGAAGAAATAGCTCCGCGAATCCACAAAATCGTGATCACGGCTCCGCAGATTGCAAAAATGTGGCGGCCGGGACAGTTTCTCATCATCCATCTGAAAGAGGACAGCGAAAGGATCCCGCTCACGATCTGCAAGCGCGACGCTGAAAAAGGGCAGCTCACACTGATCGTCCAGGCGATCGGCGAAAGCACGCGGGAAATCTGCGGAAGCCCCGCCGGTTCAGACATCCGCGATGTTCTGGGACCTCTCGGCATGCCGAGCGAAATCAATCCGGATTTCAAAAACGTCCTCTTCGTTTCAGGCGGGATCGGCATCACGCCGCTTTATCCACTGATCCAGGCATACCACGAACTCGGAATTCAGACGACTGTTCTCATGGGTTTCAGAACGGCGAAAAACCTCATTCTTGACGCCGAAGTCCGTGAAGTCGCGACAAACATCATGATCGCTTCCGACGACGGCACGCTCGGCGAACAGGGACTCGCGCTCGACCTCATAGGCCCTGCGATCGAAAAATTCGGAAAATTCGACCATGTCTACATCGCAGGACCCGTCAGAATGATGCAGTATACCGTAGCAGAAGCGGCGAAATTCGGCATAAAGTCGACTGTCAGCCTCAATCCGCTCATGATCGACGGAACAGGAATGTGCGGAGGCTGCCGCGTGAACATCGGCGGACACGTGAAATTTGCCTGCGTCGACGGGCCGGAATTTGACGGAGAACTGGTTGATTTTGAAAAACTGGCAAAGAAATTAGGCACTTACAAAGACCATCAGTGCCGGATAAGGTGAGGTAACGATGGATATTTTCACCATTTTCTCAAAAGGCGGAATCGTCATGTATCCGATCCTGCTGTGCTCGGTCGTGAGCGTGGCGATACTTTTCGAGCGTCTTTTCGCGCTCAGAAAAAGCAGGATCATTTCGAACCGCGACCTTCTCATGCACCTTGCCGAAAAAGGTTCGTGGGACGAAATGAAAGAGACGACTCAAAAAAACGACGACTTTTTTTCGCGGACTGTCTATCTCACTCTGAACGATCCGGCGTCGGCGGCCGAAACGCAGAAAATCACCGAAATGTATGCAAAAAAAATGACCGAGGAAATTTACAGCCACACTTCGATCCCCGGCGTAATGGCTACACTTTCGCCGCTTCTCGGACTATTGGGAACCGTCCTCGGAATGATAAAGATCTTCAATAAATTCACCGAAGCCGGCGGAAATCCGATGATCCTTGCAGGAGGCATCTGGGAAGCGCTCATCACGACTGCGGCAGGTCTTACCGTCGCTATCCCGAGCCTCATCGTCTACAGGTTCCTCACCTACACGGCCGACAAAAGTGTCGCTGAACTTGAATTTTTACTTGAAAAATTTGTCGTTTTAAAGATCCGTGACAATGAAGAAGAAAAATAATTTCAAATTTTTGTTTAAAAAACTTGATTTTGATTGCTTGATAATGTAAATTTTTATGTAATATTTGCTAATGGAGAGAAAAATGGCTGAAAACAGAAGGGAAATGATCGAAAACGTTATCAAAAACATCGAAAAGCAGTACGGGAAAGGAGCCGTCATGATCCTCGGCGACGAGACCAACATCGACATCCCCGTCATCCCGTCAGGCTCGATGAGTCTTGATATCGCTATGGGTATCGGCGGTTACCCGAGAGGAAGGATAATCGAAATCTACGGTCCCGAATCTTCGGGCAAAACGACTCTCGCCCTTCACGCGATCGCCGAAGCGCAGAAAAAAGGCGGCGCGGCAGCATTTATCGACGCCGAGCACGCTTTTGACCTTAATTATGCGAAAAAACTCGGCATCCAGGTAGATTCCCTTATCGTTTCGCAGCCCGATTACGCCGAGCAGGCTCTTGAAATCGCGGAAACTCTCGTCAGAAGCAACACTATTGACGTTCTCGTCGTCGACTCGGTCGCGGCACTCGTTCCGAGAAGCGAGATCGAAGGCGAAATGGGCGAAAGCCAGATGGGCGTTCAGGCAAGACTTATGTCGCAGGCGATGAGAAAACTCACCGCTGCCGTCAGCAAATCGAAAACCTGCCTCATCTTCATCAACCAGCTCAGAAGCAAGATCGGCGTCATGTTCGGCAACCCCGAAACGACAACAGGCGGCAACGCGCTTAAATTCTACGCTTCGATAAGGATCGACATCAGAAAAATCGCAAGCATCAAGGAAAAAGAGGTCGTCATCGGCAACCAGGTCAAGGTAAAAATCCAGAAAAACAAAATGTTCCCGCCCTTCAGAGAGGCTATTTTCGACATAATTTACGGCAAAGGCATCGACCGTCTCACAGACATGATCAACGTCGCAGAAGCTGACGGGATCATCGTAAAAAGCGGCAGCTGGTATGCATACAACGACGAAAAACTCGGTCAGGGAATCTCCAACGCGGCTAAAACTTTGAAGGAAAACCCTGAACTTATGAAGGAAATCGTCTATAAAATCAAAGAAAAGCACAACATGCTCAAAGAAGGCGACGAACCTCAGAAAGAGGCTGCAAAACCCAAAACCGAAGAAACGGAAGACGACAAAAAACAGAAAAAAAACGGGAGTAAATAATGAGCGATCAGTTTCAGGAAGCGATCCAGTTTTTGAACGGGCTTCTCCGCTATGCGGTATCGCTTGAAGCGTCCGATGTTCATCTGAAAACTTACAGTACACCGGTCATAAGAATAAACGGTATGCTGCACAAAATAGACAAATACGGCATTCTGCGCCCAGAAAAACTCAATCCGATCATTGCATGCATCCTCAACGAGGAGCAGCGGCGCGCCCTCAAGGAAAACAACGAGATCGACCTGTCCTACAGCGTTTCCGGCGTCGGCAGGTTCAGGGTGAATGTCTTTAAGCAGAGAAGCTCGCTCGGTGCAGTTTTCAGAACGATTCCTTTCTCTGTAAAAACGATCGACGAACTTCTTCTTCCGCCGATAATCAAAAAGATTTCCGACCGCCAGCGCGGACTGGTTCTTATCACAGGAACTACCGGAAGCGGAAAATCGACGACGATGGCTTCGATGGTCGACTACATCAATTCTACAAGAGGCTGCAACATCATAACCATCGAAGATCCTATCGAATATCTTATCCGCGATAAAAAAAGTATCGTCAGCCAGCGCGAAATCGGCATTGACACAAAATCTTTCTCGACTGCTCTCAGAGCATCGCTCCGTGAAGACCCGGATGTTATCATGGTCGGCGAAATGCGTGACCTTGAAACGATCGAAATCGCCCTCACCGCAGCCGAAACAGGACATTTGGTCATCAGCACGCTCCACACTCTCAACGCGGTCGAGACCATCAACCGAATCATCGCCGTTTTCCCGCCGAACCATCAAAGCCAGATCCGTCAGCAGCTCGGCAGCGTATTCACGGCGGCGATAAGCCAGCGTCTTCTCAAAAAGCAAGACGGTCTTGCGCGTGTTCCGGCAGTCGAGGTCCTCATTGCATCACAGCTTGTCAAGGAAATCATCCTTGACGGATCAAGAACAAAAGAGCTGCAGGATGTCATAGAAAAAGGTTATCATAACTACGGAATGCAGACTTTCGACCAGTCGATTTTCCAGCTTTACAAGGACGGACATATCTCCGAGAAAGAGGCTCTCGACAACGCGACAAGCCCTGACGACCTTGTTCTCAGAATGAAAGGCGTCAGCATTTCGGGTGACGGCGACTGGGCTTCTTTTGACGGCAGCAACGAAGGGATCACGCCGCAGTATGAACCGACCGATTTTGATTTTGACAACTGATTTTTGGAGTTTTCATGAAAATCGCAACAGTTCAGAACAGTCCGGTTTTCGGCGAAAAAGAGAAAAATATCAATGACTTGTTAAAAATGATGGAGTCAACTCCGGCCGAACTCTACATTCTTCCCGAAATGTCATACTCAGGCTATCAGCTTGTTTCAAAGGAAGAAGCGGCAACACTTGCCGACAAAGTTGATTCTGACAACATCATGCGCTTTGTCGAGTGGTCGAAAGCTCACGGAAGCGCGGTTATTCTCGGTTTTCCGGAAACTGCGGAGGACGGGAAAATCTACAATTCTTCAATATTCATAACTCCGGAAGGCGACAGGCACATCTACCGCAAATCGCACCTTTTCTACAAGGAAAAAATATTCTATGCGCCAGGAAACACAGGATTTTTCGTCAACGAATGGCACGGAGTCAAAATCGGTCAGGCGATATGCTTCGACTGGTATTTCTCCGAAAGTTTCAGGACTCTGGCACTTCTCGGAGCCGATCTCATCGCCCACTGCACGAATATCGTAATGCCCTATTTCCAGCGCGCAGCATTTGCAAGAGCTATTGAAAACAAAGTCTACATCGCGACATCCAACCGCATCGGAACAGAGGAGCGCGACGGTGAAAAACTCGTCTACACAGGCGAAAGCGTCATCGTCGATCCGCTCGGAAACTATCTTGTCGACGCTCCTTCCGACAAAACAGGAGTTTTCACGGCAGAAATAGACACCAAACTTTCGAGAAATAAAAAACTCAACGATTTCAACGATGTAATCGGTGACAGACGGACAATTTTTTACAAATAGACCCTAAATCATGAAAATTTATGCTGTCGGCGGCTCTGTCCGCGATGAAATCCTTGGAATCGAAGCAAACGATAAGGATTTTGTAGTCGTCGGAGCGACCGAAGCCGAGTTTCTGGCAAAATTTCCGAAAGCCGAAAAAGTGGGAAGATCGTTTCCTGTTTTTCTCGTGAACGGCTGCGAATACGCCTTTGCCAGGAAAGAGCGCAAAAACGGCCGCGGCTACACCGGTTTCGACGTCGAATTTTCGCCTGACATCACTCTGGAAGAAGATCTGAAGCGACGCGACATAACGATAAACGCTATCGCCAAAGATCCCGATTTTCCTGGCGGATACATCGACCCTTTCGGCGGGATCGAAGACATAAAAAACAAAAGGATCGTCCACGTTTCGGAAGCTTTTGCCGAAGATCCGCTTCGGGTCTACCGCGTTGCAAGATTCGCCGCGAAATTTCCAGGTTTTTCAGTCGATCCGGCAACAATAAAACTCATGAACTCGATCGGCGACGAGCTACTGACTCTTTCGCCGGAACGGGTCTGGAACGAACTTGAAAAGGCACTCGCCTACCCCCGCCCGAGCCGTTTTTTCGAGATTTTGAAAGAGGCTGATCTATTGAAATTTCACTTTCCGGAAGTCACGAATTTAATCGGAGTTCCGGCAGGACCGATCCAGTATCACCCCGAAGGAGATGCCTTCATCCACACCGTAGAAACGATGGACCGCCTCAAAGATTCAGGCAACGACGACCCGGTGGCTATGTTCGCCGCGTTATGTCACGACTGGGGGAAGGCGGCCTCCTCGCCCGACAACTACCCGCACCACTACGGTCACGACAAAGCTGGAGTAGCGATAATCGAAAACTTCTGCCGCAGAATGAAAAACGTTCCGCAGAGATACAGTTTCGCTGCAAAAACTGTCGCAAAATACCACATGATCGTCCGTGAAATCGACCGAATCACGCCGAAAAAAGCGATCACTATAATCCAAAACATACTCAAATGTTCGTGCGGACTTGACGGCTTCATGGACGCCGTCAGAGCCGACAACGGCCGCCAGAACGACGAAGCGCGCGCCTTCATCAGAAAAATGCTTCCCGTCCTCGACGTCAAACTTCCGGAAAAATACTGGAACGCCGGTAAAAAAAGTTCCGAAATCCTTACTCAGCTCAGAATTCTGAAATACAAGGAACTGGCGGGAAAATAATTTGCAATCCACTCAGATTTCATTAAAATTTTACGTTTTTGTTGATTTATGAAGGCAAAATGATCGCCCACCTCTCTACACCACATCTTATCCCGTCTTATCTCATTATCAGAACCAGAACAGCGTCTCCCCACTCCGATTACGGTCAATTTTTTTCTGAAAATTTTGCCCGATATATCGAGACAATGACTAGCGTCACCGGAATGCCGGCAAAAATCCGGCGCGATGGCACAAAGCAGGAGAAAAAATAAAAGAGTTTCCGGCTTACCGTTTGGTGTTTTTTTACTAATTTATTTCATGGAGGAAAACATGAAAAAGGTTTTGGTTCTTTTTGCATTGATCTTCAGTGTTCTTTTGGTATTCGCTGATGATGATGAAAATGCGTGCGAATACGCAAGAAAAGCAAAAAATCCGAAAGTATGGCAGCATTACCTCAAAAAATTTCCGAACGGATCATGCAGCTTTGAGGCCGAAAGCGAAATTGCACAGACGGAAGAAGCGTCAGATAATGCCGAACCTGCAGAAAAAACGGAAGAACAGCCTTCAACCGAGCCGGAAAAACGCACTGAATCCGCACCAGTCCCCATTCAAGAACTGGATCAGCATTCAAATGAACCGGAAGAAAACGCTGAACCTGAACCCGCACCCGCACCGGAACAGGCTGAGGCTCAGCCGTCAGAACAACCTGCGGACAATGCAAAACCAGTTGCTGAAGGACCGCAAAAAAAACGTAAACACAGAATCAATCCCTACCGTCCCTGGGGAACTGCAACGGCGCTTGTAGGGGCTTTAGCCGTAGGAGCCACGGTTTACACCTCTTATTTAGCAATATTTTATGATCAGGAGAATGAATATGAGGCATGGTCAGGCTATACTGCGGCTTCCGTAGCATTGGGTGTTTTAGGAGGCGGACTTCTTGCAACAGGTATCGCTTTAGTTTGTATAAAAAGACCAGAAAACAAGAATGTCACCCTGAACAACCTCTCAGTCGCTCCGACAAAAGGCGGAATGTTTGCTTCTGCCGGCTTCAGTTTTTAGGAGAAAAAAATGAAAAAATTCTGTTTTGTTTTTGCGCTTTTCTGCGCGGTTGTTTTTCTTGCCGCATGCGGCGGCGACAGCAAGAGCGAAGATAATGCGGCAAAGCTCGGAGCTCCCTGCCAGATTGACGGAGAAGAACTCTGCTCTCCGGACGGTGCAGAAATTCTCATCTGTCAGGATTCGGTATGGCACACAAAAGAAAAATGCAAACTCAACTTCGGCGAACACTGTCAGAAACTTCCGAGCGAATTATACGGCTGCGCTGCTCCGCAAACAGAAAAAGAGAAAGATTCAGACGATGATGCAGATTCTGATTCAGATGACGAGGACACCGATACCGATTCCGGTTCAGGCGATGATGCAGATTCCGATTCAACCGGCGATTCCGGTTCAGACGACGCCGATTCACAGCCGGATGATGATACGGACACCGTTTCTGAACCGACAAATGAAGAAAAATGCACTGCTGCCGGCGGAAACTGGAATAAAACCAAAAAAAGCTGCACAAAAACGACAGACTGCACCGGCAAACCGGAACACGCCGGCTGGAACGGCGATACTTCATATACCCAAACTTACACCGACGGCGCGTGGAGCGAGGAAATCGAGGCAAAACACAGCTCTGAAGCAGGGATCTGCCGCTACAAATGTGATGACGGCTATGTATATCAAAGCAATGCATGCATAACGCTCCCTGAATGCGGAAAAGAAACGGCTTCTTTCCCGTGCTATGATTCCGAGAGCGGACTTATCTGGTCTGAGATAACGGAAGACGAAATGTCATGGAGAGAAACAGACGAATCAGGAGTTGAGATCTATCCTCCAAAAATTCATTGCAAAAACCTGAACAAATCGAATTACGGCGGTTTCGACAGCGGCTGGCACCTGCCCGATATCGATGAACTGAGAACATTGCTTATCGTTCAGGAAGGCACCCCAAGAACAGCTTCATGCAAAGTTTCAGAGACACACGGCTGTCTGGCATGGGATGCCTGCTGGAGCTGCGAAACCTGCACGGAAGAAGGAACGCCTGCAACAGACGAAAACTGGTGCAGCTCATGGTACGCCACTTACGGTTATGACGGGAAATACAGTAAATTCGGCGACTTATACGCTCTTTGGTCATCATCGCTCCTCTCCGGCGATCCCGATTCCATATGGACTATCTCTTTTAGCAGAGGGACTATAGCCAGCAACGATTGGGGCGATGAACTCCAGGTCCGTTGCGTCCGGGATGCCGGTTATGAACCGTCGGAAGAAGATGAAAAAGAAGCTGCCTGCGATATTGCCGGCGGAAACTGGAACGCAGCCGAAAACAGCTGCACAAGAACTCTCGACTGTCCGGACAAACCCGAAAACTCCGTGTGGAATAACGGCGACACATTCACACAGACATGGAACGGTTCAGCCTGGGAGCCTGAGGTTTCAGGATCCGAATACAGCGAAACCGGAGGAGTTTGCACATACAAATGCAAAAGCTCATATTATTATAACGACGGAGAGTGCCTGAATCCTTGCGGCAGCAACCCATGCAACTCAATAGCCAACGCAATCTCAGGGTCATGCACCGCCTCCTCGTGGAAGGATTTCAAATGCAGCTGCAAAGGCGGATACTCATGGACAGGCGAACAGTGCATCATTCCCGAATGCAACAAATCGACGACACTGTTCCCGTGCAAAGATCCGCAGACGAATTACTGGTGGTCAGTAAGATATCACAAGCTATACAGCGATGCTAAATCGCATTGCAATGGTTTAAATTCGTCGATTTACGGCGGTTTCAGCAGCGGCTGGCGTCTGCCGACAATTGATGAATTAAAAACGCTTCTTGTGTGGAGCAAGGCGAATTCGTGCAGAGTTTCAAATACAACAGGCTGCATTTCCAGCAGCTGCTGGAGTTGTTCGACCTGCACCGAAACCGGCGTGCAGAAATCAGGTTCGACCGAATGTGAAAATTACGGGACATTATACCATGACGACACATACAGCAGATTAAAAGCAACCATTAGCAATTTTCCTTTCTGGTCTTCCTCCGAAGAACCCGATACTAATCGCACCTGGAGCGTGGATTTCCAGCGAGGAGCCATAGTCTCTCGTGTCACCGCTTCGGCTGGTGGCTCTTTATATGCTGATTTTCTTTGCGTGAGAACCGGAAACTAATGGATAACCAAGTTTTAAGAGGTGAAAAATGAAGAAAATTTTCGTAATTTTCGCGCTTTTCTGCGCAGTTATTTTTCTTGCCGCATGCGACGGCGAAAGTGACAGCGAAGACAACAGCGAAAACGGAGCCGTGATATCGGGAGCTCCGTGTTCAGCCGACGGAGAGGAACTCTGCTCCGCAAACCACGCTGAAATCCTTATCTGCAAGGAATCCGTCTGGCACACAAAAAAAAGCTGCAACCGCGACTTCGGCGAAAAGTGCCAGAAACTTCCGAACGGTTCATACAGCTGCACCGCTTCGGAGCCAGAAAAGGAAGAAGATTCCGGTGACAGCGATTCAGAGCAGACAGATGACGATACCGCCGATTCTACAGCCGATTCTACCGATGATTCAGGCGATCCGACCGACAACACTGATTCCGATTCGGAGGATGCCGATTCAGACTCAGACAATACAGACTCAGATTCCGATGAGACTGATTCCGATTCGGACGATGCCGATTCGCAGCCGGATGATGACACAGACACCGTTCCTGAAAAGACAGACGCTGAAAAATGCGTTGACGCAGGCGGAATCTGGACAGTCAGCGCGGAAGGAAGCAGCTGCACAAAACATACCGACTGCGATCCGATACCGGAAACTGTCGAACACGCCGAATGGAACGGTCCCGATTCCTACACTCAGACATACACAAACGGTAAATGGAGCACGAATTTTGCGACCGAATACAGCGAAGCCGCAGGCACCTGCAAATACAAATGCGATCCGGCCTATACCTATGAAGACAACAACTGCATAAACGAAAGGGCTAAATTATGCGCAGACAAACCGCCGCACACCGAATGGAACGGTCCCAATTCATACCTTCAGAAATATACAGACGGCGCATGGGAAGCAGAAATCACGACACAATACAGCACCGCAAGCGGAACATGCAAATACAAATGCGACAGCACGCACTATTGGCACAATTCGGAATGCACCAGCCCGTGCGACTCGGATCCGTGCAGCAGTGTAGCCAACTCTACATCATGTTCGGCATCAGCCTGGAACACATACAAATGCCTGTGCAAAAGCGGATACTACTGGAACAACAGTTACAACACCAGTTCCAAATGCATAAATCCCTGCGACAGCGGACCATGCAACTCTGTAGCCAATGCGACATCCTGTTCGGCGTCAGCCTGGAACAAATATACATGCGGATGCATAAGCGGATACGTCTGGACCGGCGAGAGATGCCTTTCCGAATGCAAAAAATTCCCGAACACGCCCTGTTATGATACGGCAAGCAAACTGACATGGTCTGATATAAGCGACGAGCAGGATCCTTATGATTTCTATACAGCCAGCCAATATTGCTCCAGATTAAAAAATGACAATGCCCACAAGATTTTCAACGACTGGAGAGTACCGACTATAGACGAGCTGAAAACTCTCCTTACCGCTGCGAACGGAGGCACACCGAGAACAGCTTCATGCAGAGTTTCAGCGAAAAACAACTGTCTTGCTTTTGACGGCTGCTGGACATGTTCTACCTGCACGGAAGCAGGCGTTCAGGAATCAGGTGATATTTACTGCGACAGCTGGGGTTCCCACACTACTAACGGCAGATACAGCAAATTAGGTGACAGTTCTGACCTCTGGTCATCCTCTTATGATTCATCTGATAACACCGAGGGCTGGTACATAGATTTCAGCCGTGGAGCACTCCACATAGATTATCTCCCAGACTCCAACGAAATGGATGTCCGCTGCGTCAGATAGCAGTAAAATCCTGCGTATTCTGCAGATATTGAAATTTATTCCGCTTCGAAAGTTATGATTTTTGATTCGATCGACTGACCGCCGGGTGTGTAGTAAACAACAAGGATTCTGTTATCCGGAAGTTCTACCATGCCGGGATAACCGCATTCAGCCGCGCCGCAGTTCAGGATTTCAATGAGATCAGACCACGTGTCGCCGCCGTCAAGCGAATAAACCATCGAAACCGATTCGCTTGTCGCATTGCTTCCCGCCCAGTCGAGCCAGCGGAAAGAACTTACAAGAACACCGTTTTCAAGTTTCAGAAGTTCCGGAGCGTGCGCGACAAACCCAAGACTTTTGTAGGGCGACCATGTTTTTCCTGCATCTTCCGAAACAGTCTGCACCAGATCGCCTTTGTTGCTCGGACTTGCACCGACACCGGTCCTCGCCTGAATGATCCAGCGGTTTTCGGTAACTTTGAGCAGTGCCGGTTCCTGAAGCCAGGTATTTTCATCGATCTCAGCTTTGACTTCGTTCGGATTCCAGGTTGCACCGCCGTCCGCGCTTTCAAAAAGAACGACTTTCGTTTTCGGAGTCTTGGCCATAGACTGCCAGTTGAGTGCATTGCCGAAATAGCCCGGAATTATTATCTTTCCGTCATGTTCTATCGCCGAACTTGAAGAAGCCGCGACAGTGACTTCGTTGCCTTCATCATCGATCCAGATGCCGTCTTCATTCATCTCCGACGTCTCGGAATAATCGAAAACACCCGTATCTACCTGAACTTCTTTACTGATATTTTTCCCTTCCTGATCCGCGACAGCAAAAAACAGGTGGTGCACCCAAGGCTCGGAATAATCAGCCGGATAACGGTATTTGAACCAGTTCATCACCACTCTTCCGTCCGAAAGAACGGCGATCGACGGGTCGCGATCGTCGATCGTGGTATCATTGAAAAGAATATCCGGCTCGCCCCAGTCGACTCCGTCTTTTGAAAAAACAACGACTATCGAACCGCTGGCATCGACATGCTGCTTGCCCTTTCTGAAAACTGACATCAACCGGCCGTTTTTGAGTCTGACGACATCAGGGAACGCAAAATGTCCTGACAGATCGGTAACGACCGAAGATTCTTCAGGAACCGTGAAACTGATCGAAGAAACTGCAGCATCCTTGTTCCCGGTCTCTTCTTCGTCCTGATCAGGATGTTCAGAGGTTCCCTCCTTCTGACCTTTGCCGTCGTCTTCTCCGAACTGTAAAGATTCCGATGGTGAATTTGAATCTCCGCCGCACGAAACAAACAGGATCGCAAAAAGACAACCAGCTAAAATTATTGTTATTTTCTTCATTACTTGCATATTGTATACCCATATTCCTCAAGTTCATTCGTAACATCGCCTTCCGGCGTCATCGTCACGTTGTAAAGCCCGATCTTCGAAGTCGTGAACTTGAAATGTCCAGCAGATCCTGCGGAAATACTGACCGAATCGACCTTTAAAGTGCCGTAACCGACAAGCATTACACAGTCTTCGTCTCCCATAACGTCTTCTATGAGCATATTGACTTTGTGTTCGTCGGAAATGCCGATAGAAAGCTCATTCCCTGCCTTGAGAGCCGACAAAGCGGCTCCGAACATTACACTTGGTGTCGTATACTGGCAGTTCATGGAATCGTCACAAAGGTATGAATTCTGATAGAAATAAAGCGTTTTGGAATCATAGTAAGCTGCGATCCAATGCGCGTTTGCCTGAGGATGCGGGATGGAATAAGTGGAACCGTTCATCGTTATCGAAGCGTTGAAAAGAGCCGTCTTCCAGAGTTCGTCATCCTGATTTTCCGCATTTTCATAAGCGGTCAAACCGTTGTAGAGATAGGTCAGTTCGTGTGTCCTTGCCGGAAAAGTCGCAAGAGCGGGAACATCTGATCCGCCCGAGCATGCATCCGTGTTCCAGCCGTTGCAATAGTCGTTGCAGGTCGCAAAATTTGAATCATCATACTGGCTGTTAACTTCGGAACACTTCACATACTCCCCTTTTTCGCAGATTTCGCCTGTTTCTTTTGTTCCGTTACCGCATTCAGCTTCAGTGTTTTCACTGCCTGAATCGGAACTGTCACCCGAGTCTGTGCTGTCGCCTGAATCAGAGCTGTCACCGGAATCAGAGCTGTCACCGGAATCGGAGCTGTCGCCGGAATCGGAGCTGTCGCCTGAATCTGCCGAACTGTCACCGGAGTCGCCCTTTTCAATGCAAACATTCTCTTCAGAGCAGACAAGACCTTCGTTGCAGGTTTTGTTCGGATAGCATTCACCGTTCAAAGTTCCCTGTTCTTCGCTTGTTTTGTTATTATTTGAGGCCGGCTTTTTAGATTCAGGATCGTCGCCCCCGCATGAAACCATGAGAAAAAGCGCAAAAAGGAGTAAAATGATTTTTTTCATATAACACCTCAGAATTATTTATGATTTTTCATTAAAGAGAGAGATTATTCAGCCGGTTTTTCGAAAACTTCCTTTCCGTCAACGCATTTCCAGCCCTGTTTTGCGAGTTCTTCGTGGTCGAAGTTGATGCCCTCTTTCGCGCAGTTTGCAAGAAGGAACTGTTCCATCTCTTTGAATTTGCCGACTCTCGAGTAAATGAGCGCGGTGTTACCCATCTTTCTCTCTTTGTGGTTGATGTTCGCACCCTTGTTGATGAGAAGTTTTACGATGTCGGTGTGACCGTATTTCGCAGCGAGTGCGAGAACGTGCCATCCTTCGTAGTCGTATTCCTCGATATCGACTTTCTGAGCGGTGATGTCTTTCCATTCGGTGTCGAACGGGTTGCGTTCCCACCAGTTTTTGGTTTTTTCGCGCTCTCTCATCTTGTCGAGTTCCTGTTTGGAAAGTCTGACTCTCTTCGTCCAGGTCTTTTTGCCTTCTTCGATGATGTAGTCGGCAGTTGCGACAAGTCTCGCCTCTTTGCCCGGATCTTTCGGGTCGATTTCCTGAGCTACGACGTAGAAAAGCGGTCCGCGGACGTTTTCGCCGTCGGTCTCTTCAAGTCTTGCGCCTTTGGAAATGAGGAACTTCATAATATCGACATATCCGCCTTCTGCAGCGTAGTGGAGAAGGTTTTTCTGGTCGCGGTCGTAGGATGTTCTCGTGATTTTTCTCTGGAAAAGCATATCGCGTTCTTCTTCTTTCTGACCGAAAACGTAAATTATGGTCTCACGGCTCTGCTCTACATCGTCGACGAGAACAGGCGAACCTTTCTGAACAAGCAGTTTTACAAGGTCGAGGTCACCGGTTTCGACAGCGTAGAAAAGCTCTGTTTTCTGGCGGAGATGAACGTCTTTCTTGTCGAGATTCTCGATAACTTCCTCCATTCCCGGCTGAACTTTGCCTTCGACTTTGAGAACGAGCGGTTTTTCGTTGATTACGAGAGGTTTCGGCTTCCAGACTTTTGCACCTTTGCTAAGGAGATACTTCGCCAGATCCATTTTGTGAGCCTTCATCGCGAAAATAAGTGCCGAAAGCTCGTATTTATCGGTCGCGTTGAGGTCAGCGCCTTTTGAAAGCATATAGTCGACAAGCTCTTTCGAACCGCTCTGTGCAGCCATCATAAGCGGTGTTCTGCCGAAGTTGTCCGTCTGAGCAATGTCAGCGTTCGCATCGATGAGAGCCGAAACGATTTCCATATTGCCTTTTCTTGCAGCAGCCATGAGCGGTGTGTCGCCGTCGTCGCGCTTCGTGTTGACGTTAGCGCCTTCCTCGATGAGGTAGCTGACGACATCTTTCTTGCCTTCGCTTGCAGCCATGTAAAGAGCCGTTCTGCCGCGGCCGTCTTTCGTATCGACGAGAGTCCCTTTGCCGATTTCCGATTTTACCGTCGAAAGGTCGCCTTTCGTAGCGGCATCGACGATTGCGGGAAGCTCTTCTTTGATTTCATCGTCTACGAATTTCGGTTTTTCTTTCTTTTTTGCCTCTTCGGCTTCTTTGTAGGCTTTGTTTCTTTCAGCAGCCTCTTCCATTTTCTTCATCATCGGATCCTTGCCGTCTCCGCATGCAACGATGGAAAGCAGGCAAATCAAAATCACGAAAAATTTCTTCATTTCTGACTCCAAAAATAAATTGAACACAAAAACCGCCGCTTTATAACCGTAAGAGAGGATTTTATCAATTTTTTAGACGCATTTTTTTCCTTTGACTTTTTTTTCTCCGGCACTAAAATCGATTGTTTATTCGACCTTTTTTAGGAGGGCTTTCATGAAAAAGTTTTTAATCCTGTTTCTGATGATTTTCGCTCTGATGTTTGCCGTTTCGTGCAGCAGCTCCGATGATAAAAAAGAATCGTTGGATGAATCTTCAGACACCGGGTCAGACCAGTCGGAAGACGAAAACGGTGACGATTCAGCCGATTCGAAATCAGATGATGACAAAAATTCCGATTCAGGCGACTCAGGTAATTCCGGCGGTAACGGCGGCGGTTCAGGCGGAGACAACGGCGGGAACGGCGGCAACGGCGGCGGTTCGGACGATTCCGATACTGAAGAAGAAGACGGCAAAAACAACAACGACGATCCGAGAGCAGACGGCGCTGAAATCACAAAAATCCACCTCAAAGGAACTTCAATAGAAGTCGAAGGACAAAATGTAACCGTTGACGGCACTGTCGCAACGATCACCGCTTCCGGCGTCTACGAAATCGACGGCACGCTCAGCGACGGACAGATCGTTGTCAATATCGATAAGGACAAAGACGCGGAAATGGTCAATGTCGTTTTCAACGGAATGAGCGTCACGAACTCGAAAAACGCGCCTTTTGCCGTTCTGAGCGCTAAAAATGCCAGGATCTTCACTGCAAAAGACACGCAGAACACCCTGACCGACGCGGCAAGCTACATTTTTGAAGATCCTACCGTCGACGAGCCGAACGCCGCGCTTTACAGCAAGGACGACCTCAAGCTTGCCGGCGAAGGAACTTTGACGGTAAACGGAAACTACAACGACGGAATCACATCAAAGGACGACCTTGACATCAACGGCGGAACGATTGTCGTAAACGCAAAGGATGACGGCATCCGCGGCAAGGATTCGGTCGTTATCCGTAACGGAAACATTACCGTAACATCAGGCGGCGACGGAATAAAATCAGACAACACGACGAAGCTTGAACTCTCTGACAACGAAGAAAACAGATACGAAAACGTCAAGGGTTACGTCAAAATCAAAGGCGGCACGCTCAACGTAACTGCAACCGGCGGCGACGGAATACACGCTATTTCTTATGTTGAGATCAAAAACAATCCGACGATAGATATCACGGCAGGCGGAGGCAGCATTATTCCTGAGACATCAGGCGGCGGATTCCGCGGTCCCGGAGGCGGCGGTCCCGGCGGCGGCGGTCCCGGCGGCGAAGCGGAACATTACGACGGTGACGATTCCCTCAAAGGAATCAAGGCAAGCGTTCCGGATACCGTTGAAAACTATACCGACATCAACACAAACCGTGTTTTTATCGGGATTTACGGCGGCACAATCAAGATAAATTCAAGAGACGACGGAATCCACTCCAACGGAAACATTTACATTAAAGACAGCGAGATCGAGATTGCGTCGGATGATGACGGCATCCACGCCGACAACGTACTTCAGATTTTGGCCGGAACAATCAATGTTACAAATTCCTACGAAGGAATTGAAGCCTGGCACATTCTTGCATCGGACGGCGTTACTGCTGTTTACGGCAGAGACGACGGCTGGAATGCGGCGGGCGGAAACGACAGTTCCGGCTCTTCCGGCGGTCCCGGTGACTGGGGCGGCGGCGGCCCAGGCGCTCCCGGCGGCAACGGCAGCACGGGAACACTTGAAATCTCAGGAGGATTTCACTACATCAAAACCGACAGCGGCGATGTAGACGGCATTGACAGCAACGGCTCAATGACCATTTCAGGCGGTGTCGTCGTTGTCGAGTGCCAGATCAGCGGCGGCATGGGCGGTTCGTTCGATTCCGACGGTACGGCAAACATCACCACCAAGACGGCTCTTGGTTTCAGCTACAGACAGAAATCAGAAAAAGGAACCAACTACAACGTAAGTTTCAACACCGACGCTATTTACGGAAATGCTAACATCGCTTTCAAACCTACAACTTCGGGCTCCTACATACAGTCGTTCACCGGTCAGCCTTCCGTTATAAACGATGTTTCAGGCTACAACGTTCAGCCGTTCCCGAACGGTGTCGAAGTTTACTACAAACAATAAAACCGTCTTGACAAAAACAACGAATTTTCTTTAAATCCAACAGTTTTTTGTTAATTTTTCACAGGAAAAAAAATGTTTACACACATTCTGGTCAGATACGACGAAATAGCTCTCAAAAAACGCAACCGCGCATGGTTCGAAGATTTGCTGCTGAGCAACATCAGATCAAGTGTCGCCGGAGTCGCCTCCGCCCGCAAATTCCGCGGAAGGATGGAAGTCGAACTTAAAAGCGTCGATTCGCTTGACGATGTCGTAAACCGCCTTTCGCTCATTCCCGGGATTTCAAGTTTTTCGCCCGCTTTCAGGCTTCCGCTCGACGCAGAGTGGAACGAGATCGTCGAAAAGGCAGTCGAACTTGCGAAAATCGCCGAAAAAGACGGCACGAAAGTCCTCAAAGTCATCTGCACCCGCTCGAACAAGGCCTATCCCGGCAATTCGATCGACATTCAGAAAAAACTTGCCGGCGCAGTCCTTTCGATAATGGACAAAGTCTTCACCGTTTCGATGAAAGACTACAACTTCGCTCTCGAAATGGAGATCGACAGCTCGGGAATATATCTTTTCAGCAAAAGAATAGCCGGGATCCGCGGACTTCCAGTAGGCTGCGCAGGTGAATATCTCTCGCTGCTTTCGGGCGGGATCGACAGCCCTGTCGCGTCGTATCTTACGATGTGCCGCGGCGGAAAAGTCAATTATCTCAGCTTCTATTCGCCGCCCTACACAGGCGAAGAGAGCATGAAAAAACTCGAGGATCTGGCGCGCCACCTCAAAAAATATCAGGGGGTTTCGACAAAACTTTACATCGCGCCGCTCATCGACATCCAGCTCCTCATCCGCGCAAGGTGTTTCGAAGGCTACCGCACGATTTTATTCAGAAGAATGATGTTTAAAATCGCAGAGAGGATCGCGACCAAAAACGGATACCAGGCTCTGATCACCGGTGAATCGCTTTCGCAGGTCGCAAGCCAGACGATCGAAAACCTCACCTGCATCAACGACGCCGTCAAGACGATGCCGGTCATCAGACCGCTCATCACTTACGACAAAAACGACACGATAAAAATCTCGGAAAAAATCGGCGCATTCCCGATTTCGATCAGAAACTGCCCCGACAGTTGCACTGCATTTCTGCCTAAATCACCGATAATAAAAGGAAAACTCGACAGAGTTCTCGCCGAGGAGAAAAAACTCGAACCCGAAATTTTCGACCTTTTGGAAGAATCCCTGAAAAATCTGAAAGTTATTGAAATTTAGGCTGCATTGGTTATATTAGCGCGTTTTTTAGCCGCGAGGCGCTTTTGAAACGGAGAAATTTATGAAACTTGCAAAAATCAACTGGAAAAATTCGATATATCTGCTGACGGTGACGCTTCCGGTCTTCATCATCGATTTTCTGACCAAAAACTGGGCTCTGACGCTTAAAGGCAAAGAGGGGATCGTCGTTTTTGAAAGCTGGTGGAATTTCATCTATGTCGAAAACAAAGGGGCTCTCTGGGGGCTCGGTGCTAACTTCCCAGATTCAGTCAGGCAGCTGATTTTCTTAGGTTTTTCGACGATCGTCACGCTTCTTGTGATTTATCTTCTTCTGGCTTATGCCGAAACGAAATTCATGAAAATAATTTACGGTCTTATCGTCGCCGGAGCTTTCGGCAACCTTTACGACCGCTTTTTCAGAGGTTTTGCAGTGATCGACTTCATCGACTGGCATGCCGGCGAAATCTATCACTGGCCGACATTCAACATCGCCGACGTCGCGATCGTCGTTGCGATTTTCCTGCTTGCAATTGAGCTTCTTTTCCTTCAGCCGAAACGGCAGAAAACAAAAAAAGAGGAAAAATAATGCACCCTACCCTTTCGATCGGCAGTTTTTCGTTTTCATCGTTTTACGCTGTCGTCATCTTCTGCGTTATTGTAGGAAACATCCTCACGTGGTGGGAGATCAGACGCAACAAGCTGGACATAAAACTGGCGCTGAAAGGTGCCGTCATCACTACGTTTATGGGTTATGTCGGCGCGAGGGCGATGCACATCGTCTTTGACGGATTCCTCGACATCTACATCCAGAAACCGCTTGCGATGTTTGCCTTCTGGAAAGGGGGCCTGGCCTTTTACGGCACCGTCATTTTCGGTCTTCCGACCGCAGTCTGGTGGTTCACGAGCCACAAAGCGCCGCTTATGAAATATCTCGACTGCTACGTTCTGGGACTTGCTTTCGGACTCGGGGTCGGGCGTTTCGCGTGCTACCTCAACGGCTGCTGCTTCGGTGAGATCTCGGCTTCACCTTTTGCCGAAACCTTTCTTAGATACGGTTTGAGCGCGAAAAACCAGTTTGCCCGCGATATCCTCCTCAATCTGAAGGACATGCCGCTGCCGGTCCTGCCGACGCAGCTCGTTTCGGCTTTCGTGACGACTTCTATTTTCCTCGTTCTCTGGTTCTATTTCCGCAAAAGAACAAAAAAAGAGGGGGCGATCCTCGGGCTCTGGCTCACGATGTATGCGGCTTTCCGCTTCACGATTGAATTTTTCCGCGCAGACGACCGCGGACTTTTCTTCAACAATATGCTTTCGACTTCTCAGCTTGTCGCGATAATCACCTTTCTCGTCGGGATGGCGATTTTCATCCTCCCGTCCGAAACGACTTTGAAAAAAGCGGAAAAAACTGAATGATCGAGCAGTTCAAAACAATTTTCAAAGCGACGCAGCCTGTTGAGATCAAAGAAAAAAACAGCCGTTTCATCTCGCAGTGCTTTCCCGTTATGACAAAAGACGAGGCTGAGGAAATCATAAAAAAACTCTGGAAAGAGCATTACGACTGCACACACATCTGCTTTGCATACCTTCTGGGGGCAGGCGTTGTCGAAACTTTCCGATACAGCGACGACGGCGAACCCTCCGGCACGGCAGGGCTTCCTATCTACAACGAAATTTTAAGGAAAGAGCTTTTCAACGTCCTCGTGACAAGCGTCCGCTACTACGGCGGGATCAAGCTAGGGACAGGCGGCCTCACCAGAACTTACGGCGCTTCGGCGAGAGCGGCGCTTGAAACGGCCGAAACCGAAACCGTGATCATAAAAAAGGAAGTTGCCATAGATATCCCTTTCGACTTCACGGGGATCGCAATGAGCTACATCGGAAGATTCGAAGGTCTGGAGATAGAATCAACGGCTTATACCGAATCAGGAAGTTCGCTTGTTGTCAGGATCCCGGTAGCTTCGGTCGAAAAATTCATCGCCGAAATGATCGAAAAAACCGGCGGAAAAATAAAACCGGAAACATTGTAAAAAACAACAAAATTTCTCGATCTTTACAATTTAATTTTCGGCAAATTTTTCACAAATTTCCGATCTTTAAGAATGAATTTTCGGTCTCACTGTCGGAGCAACATCAAAATCGAGATCTGAAAAATTTCCTTTGAAAAAATCGTCCATAGCCGCGGCTGCAACCATCGCGCCGTTGTCCTGACAGTATCTGAGTTCCGGAAGATAAAGTTCAAGTTTGTGTTTTGCCGCGATATTTTCAGCCATTCTGCGGACTGCGCTGTTCGCGCTGACTCCGCCTGCGACAACGAAAGCGGTATATTTTTTTCTCGAAAGGGCGAGTTTAACCTTTCTTTCGATAAGTTCGACTATCCTATCCTGAAATGACGCCATGAGAGACGGCATATCGACGTTTCCTTCATCCAGAAAGCGTTTTACCGCCGATTTTATTCCGCTGAACGAAAAAACGATGTCGTCGGCGTATTTGTTGTTATTTTTCAATAAATACGGAAGCTTATATTTCGAAGCGTCGCCGTTTTTCGCCATTTTGTCGATAATCGGGCCTCCCGGATAGCCGAGATCGGCCATCTTTGCGATTTTATCAAAAGCCTCTCCCGCAGCATCGTCCATAGTTTCGCCGAGAACGGTTCTCTCGTCCTCCGAAATTTCGATGAGCGAAGTGTGCCCGCCCGAAACGACAAGCGCAAGATACGGGAACTCAGGCCGTTTTTCCCTTTCCAGAAAAGCGGATGCAATGTGGGCGTTCAGGTGGTTTACCGCGATCACCGGCTTCCCCCACCCTGCCGCGAGCCCTTTAGCCGCGCTGACACCGATTAGAAGGCTACCGATAAGTCCGGGATAGTTCGTGACAGCTATCGCCGAAATATCGTCTTTCGTCTTACCTGACTCTCTGAGAGCGGCATCGACCGCAGGAATCACCCAGGCAAGGTGGTTCCGCGAGGCGATTTCGGGAATGACACCGCCGAAAAGCTTGTGAACGCTCGTCTGCGAAACGGTTTTTACCGCGAGAACATGAAAATCTGACGAAACTACTGCAACAGAAGTGTCGTCGCAGCTGCTTTCAATGCCGAGAGTATATTTTTCAGCCATTTTTCACCTCAAAAAATAAACGGTTAAAAATAGGACTCTTTCAAGCGAAATCAAGAATTTATCCGGCTGACACTCGCATTTTTTTTAAAATTGAGTATAATGTCTGGCTTTTGTCCGGGGAGGTGGAAGTGGGCAGAATCGCGGTTTGCATCCCGACTTACAACGAAAAAGAGAATATTCTGGCGATAATAAAGGCCGTTCACGCCGAACTTCCGGATGCCGCGATCATGATCGTCGACGGCAATTCGCCGGACGGAACAGCAGAAATGGTTGAAAATTTCTCGAAAGACAATCCTTTCGTTTCAATAAAAATCAGGCGTGGAAAGGACAGTCTCGGCATGTCGTATATCGACGGTTTTCAGACTCTTATCGAAAAAGGCTTCGAAAAAATAATCCAGATGGATGCCGATTTTTCGCACAAACCTGAATATCTGCGTGAAATGGTGAAAAAATCGGACGAAGGTTTTCAGGTCGTCGCCGGATCACGCTACGTTAAAGGCGGTGGAACAGCGAACTGGGGAATCGTGCGCCGCGTCATTTCAAGCTGCGGCAGCCTTTATGCAAACATGATCCTGAACCTCGGTATCCATGATGTCACCGCCGGATTCAAATGCTGGGACGCAGAATTTCTCAAAAAAACGATTTCGACTCCGATCGTTATTCCGGGTTTCGGATTTCAGATAGAAATGGCTTTCAGAACAAAGATCTGCGGCGGAAAAGTGTTCGAACTTCCGATAATTTTCCCGGGCAGAACCGAAGGAACAAGCAAAATGAACTGGAAAATCTTCAAGGAAGCACTTTTCGGCGTATGGAAACTTAAATTTACTGGCAGAAAAATAGTGGAGAACTAAATGGACGCATTCGAAATCATAAAACTGATCAGCGAATCGAAAAAGAAAACTCCGGCACGGGCACTTTTCAAGGGGAATCTCGAAAAATGCGATTTTTCGGCTTTTGCCGAGACCTACAAAGGTATTGATTTTATTGAAGTTTACGACGAATTTGACAAAATCAGCGATTTCGCGGCCGCTCATCACGAAGTCACTCTCGCGCGTTTGGAAAACGACCGCAGGAATTCGGCTATTCCCCTTGCCGACCTCACGAAAATCAATGCGAGGATAGAACCCGGCGCTGTCATCCGCGAAATGACCGGGATCGGCGACAAATGCGTCATTATGATGGGCGCAGTCATCAATATCGGCGCTGTCATCGGCGAAGGAACGATGATCGACATGAACGCTGTAATCGGCGGCAGGGCTACTGTCGGCAGAAACTGCCACATCGGCGCGGGAGCGGTGCTTGCAGGTGTCATAGAGCCTCCCAGCGCGCATCCGGTAACGATCTGCGACGGAGTCATGATCGGCGCGAACGCAGTTGTCTTGGAAGGTGTCACAGTAGGCGAAAATTCAGTCGTCGCTGCTGGTTCAGTCGTAACCAAAGATGTTCCGCCCTTCAGCGTTGTCGCCGGCGTTCCCGCAAAAATAATCAAGCAGGTCGATGAAAAAACCCAGTCAAAAACAGAACTTGTTGATGCGTTGAGAAATCTTTAGATGCTCGAAGTCAGAAATATTTCAGTTTCAATCGACGGAAAGAAAATTATAAAAAACATCTCTTTTTCCGCCGCAAAGTCGGAAAACATATCGCTTATCGGCACGAACGGAGCTGGAAAAACGACGCTTCTGCGGGCGGTTTCGTCACTTCTCGGACACTCGGGAAGCGTTTTTGCAAACGGCAAAGATGTCTCCCTGCTCAAAGAAAAAGAAAAAGCGAAACTGATTTCTTTCGTGCCGCAAGGCGCTGAAATCAAAGGAGATTTTGAAGTCTCGCACTTTCTTGAACTTTCACGTTATTCCTACAAAAAACCGTGGGAAAAACTTTCAAAGGATGACAAAGCCGCGATCGGAAAAGCGGTCGAACTCACCGGCATCGCGGAATTTATAAAGCGCAGGATCGCGACACTCAGCGGCGGCGAAAGACAGCGTGTCCTCATTGCCGGAGCGATCGCGCAGGAAAGCTCTATCCTGCTTTTAGACGAACCTCTGACTTATCTTGACCCTGTCCAGAGAATCGGAATTTCAGAGATAATCAGAAAAATCGCGGCAAGCGGAAGGCTTGTGATAACCGTAACTCACGAAATCAACGAAGCTCTCGTCTTTTCAGACAGGATCCTGGCACTCAAAAACGGAAATCTCATTTTCGACGGAACCCCGGGAGACCTTCTGCAAAGCGGAACTCTCGAAACTCTCTTCGACTGCGGCTTTGCAGAACTCGGAACTGCCAAAAACGGAAGACATCTGGTCTTCCCCGAAATAAATTCCTGAAAAACCTCTAAAAATAGATTTTAAATTTATTTTTTATGTCAAAAATTGAGAGCTGGTGCGTGATTTTAAGATTTAACTATTGAAAATTTAAGAGATTTTTTGTTCAGAAATAATCGGATTACGGCTGAGTGTCGCCAGTGTCTGTGTCACCGGTATCAGTGTCGCCTGTATCGGTGTCACCGGTATCAGTGTCGCCTGTATCAGGAGTGGTATCGGGATCGGGATCAGGATAAGAACCGCCTTCACAAGTTCCGATCTGCTGTGTATTGTCATCAAAGAATTCGATATGTTCTTTGTAAGTTTTTGCATCCCAAATCGGAATAAGAACTGCATCGGCCATCTCGTAGGTGCAGACAGGGTGGCTGACCGGATCAATAGTAATACCCTGATCAGGCATAGCTTTTTGTGTAACAAGTGCGTTTCCTGTATATTTCTGGTTGGTTTCAGGACCTTTCCAGGAGTTGTCCCATTTTACGACCGCAATAGCTTTCCACTCGTGGACTTTGATTTTGAAATCTACAGAAGTGGTGTCTTTGCCGTTTTCATCCTTAACTACAACGCCGTAATTATCTGCCGGACGGTCTGCACCTGCTTCTCTGGGAGCGTTGGCACCGTCAATAAGAATCTCAACTCTTGCATCAACTTCGTAAGCAGCATCTTTACCGGTGTATGAAGGATCGCAGCGATCGGAAGCACCGGTCGGTTTAGAAGCACAGTTTACATAACCGACTACAATAAGATACAAGTCATCTTCGATCGGATCATCAGGAATACCGTCATCGTCTTTGTCAAGAATCGGACCCAAACCTATTGTTTCAGGAGTTTCGTAGTTGTTGCCGCCCCAGGTGTTATCGATATCGAGCGAAGCATGCCATCCGATTGTTCTGCCCTCATCTGTGCCTTCCAAGCCAGGATCGCTGAACGAGCAGTCATCGTGACGCCAGTATTTTTCGTTTTCCGGTTCGGTCGGCTGACTGGTATCGCCTTTGGAACGGTGCGATGTTCCGAGCAGACCTTCTTTTATAGCAAAATCATACTGTTCAGCTTCTTTACTATGATACTTGATCATGTGAATATCGATATCGACCATCGCGCCGTCTTTAGACTCAGACTCGGCTTTCGTCTTGAAACCCTGTTGCCAGGTGAGCTGAGCAACTACACGCGCCTGCGGGATGATTTTCGGAACGATTGTTATATCTGTTGTTTCGCTGACAAGGTCTGTCTCTTTATCGACTGTCTCAGCCTGAATGTTGATTTTGTAATATTTCGAAGTCTGTTTTTCGCAGTATTTCTGGTGGCAGAGGAGATATTGCGAAAGTTTCATAAAGAAATATTTGTCAGGATTGTTCGGATCATCTGCCGGTTCCGTGCCGCATTCCGAAGCACATTTGTCAGGATCGTAAGTCTTGTTGTTTTCCGCATATCTTCTAGGAGTAATCATAAGTCCCGTGAACGATGCGCTTTTCGGATTTTCTCTGACACCGTCATCTGCAAGCCACTGACCTGCCGAACCACTGGTTTCTGTGAGCGTAAGTCTCGACTGGTCAAGAAGAGGTGTAGGCGATTCCGTCATTTCCCATTTGTATTTGATGTAATATTTCTTTTCCCAATCCTTGAGACACTCGTTTTTATTGTCAGGATTCGAAACGCAGGTTTCTTTCAAATTCATCTGAACTGTATCATAAATGTTTCTGTAAGACATCGGCTTCTGGATCGGATCTACAAAAGAAACGTGGATTATCGGTTTCGGCGGTGTATATTTCTGTCTTCTGATCTGGATCTGATAGCTGGTCGAATTGTCACCGCATGTTTTCGTTTTATTCAACGCTTTTGTCGGATCATTCGTGCAGATTTCGATTGAAAAATCGCCATAGGTCTTAAACTTTTCAGAGAAGTCTTTTGGCTTGTTTTCAAGTTTGTCTGCAGCTTCCTGACTGTAGTGGAGGAGAATTGTGAAAGACGAGTTATATTTGCTTTTGTCAAAACCTTCCTTGCAGACTTTAATCTTTTCCGTGCCGTTTGCTTTCTCGGTAAGAGGGCAGAGAGATCCGATGTGCATAGCTTCTGTGTCTTTCGCCATGTTATCGAAATCCCAAGTTGCATTCTCAAAAGCATTTTCAACCGCAAGACCTTTGTTCATCTTCTGAATCTGCATTGTAAAAAGGTTTTTGTAATCAGCATCGCTAAGATCTTTAATCAAATTACCGTTAGGATCAAGCAGGTTGATTTTTCTGATTTTCAGCTCACCTGTAAGACCACGGTTATAAATTTCGAACTTTTCAGTAATAACCTGTTTTCCTTCAGCCGCTTTTACAGCTCTTATGATGCCGCCGTTTTCGCCGGATTCGTCGCCGTTGCCGCCGTCAGGATCCTGTCCGTCGTTGTTATTGCCGTTATTTTCGCCGGATTCACCGCCGTTTTCGCCGCCGTTTTCACCGTTTTCAGCGCCGTTTTCACCGTTTTCAGCGCCATTGTCACCGGATTCACCGCCGTTGTCGCCGGATTCACCGCCGTTGTCGCCGTTTTCAGCGCCATTGTCACCGGTTTCGCCGCCGTTGTCGCCGTTTTCGCCGGATTCACCGTTGTTTTCACTGTTTTCAGCAGCATTTCCCTTGTTTTCTTCATCAGCTTTTGCCCACGGATAGTAAGCAAAAACTTTTTTTGCGGGGTTTGAAGCAACTTCCGGTCTTCCTTCGACATCGTAACTGTTGCATGAAACTACTGCCGAAATTCCGAGCATTAGCAGCATAACTACCAGTAATCTTTTCATTTTTCTGAACCTCCAATAAAATTCCAAGCATTTACAAAGCCCAAACTTCGCGCAATTATATGGATTAGAAGTTAAAAGTCAAAAATAAAAATCAATCTTTTCAAAAACTTTTTTGCTGAAAAAAACTGAATTTTGCGGCTTTTGAAAATCAGGAATCTATTTCAAAATTTTCGTAAAACTCGAACGAATCGCGTAATATTCCGTCCTTTCCGAGCCTGAACCAGCGTTTCCGGCTCAGCGATTCATTGAAAAAATGCAGATTTTCTGAATAATTATCGTCATTTTTATGCTCAAGCGAATAGTTGAGGAACCTCGAAATCTTCATCAGCGACGCGATGTCTGCACGTTTTTTTTCATCGAACGGATAAAGCGCGCTTCCCCGGCAGAGACGGATATTTTCGGGAATTCCCATTTCCTCGAACATCGGCACACCTGGAACAAGATAAAGCGGGCTTAAGCCCCCCTTAACACCGAGTTTGTGCAGATGAAGAAGCGTCGTGCAGGTATCTTTTATCTCTGTTCCGGGAAGTCCTGGGATAAGAAAAACCTCGATTTCGGTTTTGCCTTCCGTGAGTTCTATCACTTTTTCGATTTCGGCTATCCCGTGCGGTCTGTGAAGACTGTCCGCCACACTTTTTTCAGCCGAAACAAGCGACAGATCGAGCTTTATGAAACCTGTTTTTGCCAGTTTTGCCGCAAAAGGAAGAATATTGCGAACTGTCATGCCGTTCATCGCGGTGTAAGAGAGTCCTTTTTCGTGCATTTCTTCAAGAATTTCAAATAATTGCTCTGCATATCCGCGGTTTGAGAAAATATCGTCGTCTTCGATGTCGACCACTTCAGCACCGATACCCAGAAGGTATTCAAGTTCTTTTTTTATGTGCGGAATATCCCTGTATGCAAGCCTGTTGTCACGGTGGATAGAGCAGAACGCGCAGCGGTTGCGGCACCCCGACGAGAAAACGATTTTCGCGATTTTTTTCTTTCTGAAATATCTCAGATTTTCCCGTTCCGGAATAAGTCCGCCGCACCATGCGGGTTCAAACGAAGGTTCGTTGAAAATGATTTCGCCGTTTTTCCTGTAAATGAGCCCCGGGACTTCGCTGAAATCAATTTTTCCGGCAATCGCATCGGCAAGCAGCGGCAGAGTGACGGCTCCGTTTCCGCAGTTAAGATAGTCTGCGTTCGTGGTTTCGGCGATCTTCTCTTTCTGCGCGTTCACGGCAGTTCCGCCTATACAGAGAGGAGTTTTTGTCACCTTTTTTATTTCTGCAGCAAGATTTTCGACATCGGGATGATAAGGCGAGAAAAGAGAGCTCAAAGCGATCAGGTCAAAATCATTTTTAGCAATAAAATCAATGATTTTTTGAAAGCTGTCCCCTAACCTCTTGTAGCCGCTATGTAGCGAAAACGGAGAAGCGTCTTCCTCGTAAAATCCGGCAAGATAGGCAAATTCGGGCGGTGTCGCGACCTGCTTCACTTTGCCGGAAGCGGTCGAATCGTAAAGAGTGACGGAATGCCCCGCATTTTCCAGAGCTTCGCGGATGTATTCAAGCCCGAGCGGCTCCATTCTGTGGGTCGTGAAGTAAAAATCGAAGACCGGAGGCGCAATAAGGAGGATTTTCATCAGTTTTTTCTGTTGAAAGCGTTCATTGCCGCTTCTACACTTTCAGAAACGAGCATTTTTGCGATTTCAGCCCATTTTTCGCATGATTCCGCGATCGAATCGAGTTCTTCTTCCGAAAATTCGGAGAGGACATAGTCGGCGATGTTGACTCCTGCTTCAGGTTTGCCGATTCCGAGACGGATCCTGGTGAAATCGGGCGTTTCAAGTTCCGCGATTATCGACTTTATTCCGTTGTGACCGGCCGAACTTCCGTTTTTGCGGATCCTCTGCGAACCGAAAGCTATGTCCATGTCATCGTGGGCGACAATGATTTTTTCAGGTTTTATCCCGAATTTTTTCTTCGCCGCCTTAAGCGCCAGACCTGAATTGTTCATGTAGGTCGAAGGTTTGAGCAGAACGACTTCGCTTTCACCGATTTTTCCTTCGGCGACAAGAGAATTGAGCTTTTTTGAAAACGAGAATCCGCCGAAATCAAAGGACTTTGCCACACTTTCGACAAACTTGAAGCCGATGTTGTGGCGCGTAGAAAAATAGCGGATCTCAGGATTACCAAGACCCGCTATCAAAAATTTTTCCGAAATTTTAGGGAAAAAAAAGAACACGGAAACCTGCGGTTATTCGCCGCCTCTTCCCTTGTTGATTACGATAACCGGAGCGTCCTGCGTGAAAACAGGGCGGACACCCTGCGGGTAAGGAAGGGTCGAAAGTTTGATTCTGTCGCCGATTTCGTTGTTTGTTACATCAACAACTATTTCAGCCGGAACGTCAGCCGGTTTGCATGCGACTTTGACTTCCTTTACAACCTGGAAAATTTTTCCGCCGGCAATTTCGCCTTTCGATCTTCCCTGTTTCGTAACCGGAACGACGATCGTGATTTCCTTGTCTTCGGAAACTGTCATGAAATCAACGTGAATGATGTTGTCCTTAACAGGATGGATCTGAAGTTCGTGAGCGATCGCGAGGTATGATTTTCCTTCGTAGTCAAGATTGAAAATAACGTTTTTTCCCTGCGGAGTGTGAAGTCCCTTGATAAGCTCTTTTCTCTCAACAGAACCGCTGATGTTGCTTTCAAGATTTTTTCCGTAAATCTCTACCGGAACAAAACCGTTGTTTCTTACCGCTTTAACACTTTTTTTGCCCTGTTCTCTCTTTTCGACTGCGAGCTTAAAAGTTTCCATAATTTCCTCCACATACAAATTATCAATGGCTGGGGCAGAAGGATTCGAACCTCCGGATGCCAGAACCAAAATCTGGTGTCTTACCGCTTGACGATGCCCCAACGCCTGTTACTAAAATTCTTTTTGTAAAGAACACCCCGAAAAAATCGGCCGGAGTTTATAGTCAAATGATGCCTGTTTGTCAAGATTTTTTTGAAATCAGCCAAAAAAAACGGGAGCCTAAGCCCCCGTCGGAAAAATCAAATCACGAAAAAACTAGTCTTCTTTCGAGTAGTCGTAGTATTCGTTGCCGAGATGCGTGATAAGCTCTTCGCCCATCATGTATCTGAGTGTGTTTTTGAGTTTGGTGTGCTGGATGAAAACATCGTGTTCCGGATACAATCCTTCAGCAACCATCGGGGACTTGAAGTAGAAGCTCATCCATTCCTGGATTCCGTACATTCCAGCTCTTCTTGCAAGGTCGATGAAGAGAAGCGTGTCAAGAACGACCGGAGCTGCAAGGATGGAGTCTCTGCAGAGGAAGTTTACTTTGATCTGCATCGGCATGTTGAGCCATCCGAAAATATCGATGTTGTCCCATGCTTCTTTATCGTCTCCTCTCGGCGGATAGTAGTTGATCCTTACTTTGTGGTAGTAGTTGCCGTAAAGTTCCGGATAGTTTTTAGCGTCAAGAATGGTGTCGAGAACGGAAAGCTTCGAAACCTCTTTGCTCTTGAAGTTAGCCGGATCGTCAAGAACTTCGCCGTCACGGTTTCCGAGAATGTTGGTCGAGAACCAGCCGTTGAGGCCGAGCATTCTGAGTTTGAGTCCGGGTCCGATTATCGTCTTCATCAGGGTCTGGCCGGTTTTCCAGTCTTTTCCAGCGATAGGCATCTTCATCTTGTTTGCAAGTTCCTGGATCGCTCTGTTGTCAACCGTGCAGTTCGGCGAACCGTTGATGTAAGGAAGGCCCATGCTGAGTGCAGCGTAAGCGTAAACCTGGCTCGGAGCGACTTCAGGATGGAAACCGTCTTCCATAGCCTTTTCGAAATCAGCGAGCGTGTTGTGGATTTCGCACGGTTTGTGGTAAGCTTCGGTCGAAGC
>Ga0310690_10002111_pt1 | contig 33259 bp, 47 predicted proteins | sample AusTroGonzalo_MG_2_FD_207661 | JGI IMG/M metagenome (GOLD analysis project Ga0310690, IMG submission 207661) | Bovine rumen microbial communities from tropical cattle in Woodstock, Queensland, Australia - Gonzalo_04 (v2) (version 2) | ecosystem: Host-associated > Mammals > Digestive system >...
GCCTTTCTTTCTGCTAGTATTTTGCGAATATCTGCCCAAGATTTGCTTGGAGTAGGAGCTTCTCCAGTGTATAAAAATGGATTATTTACACCGACATGAGATATTTCTTCTAAACCTTCTAGCAAAGCCAAAGGACCCTGTCCAGCAGGACCGTTTCCGGCGCCTACCGGTATATATCCTTCATGATATCCTTGAGTAGTAGTATCGCTTCTAGTATCAACAAACGCTTCTTTACCGTCTTTAAATTCTGACGGTCTTTTCATCCAAGAATAATATGAAATTCTTGGTGCAGATAATTGAATTGGATCTAGCGCTCCATACATATTCCACAAACTGTTTGGCCTAAACAATCCATAATTAGCAAATACAGGATTAGCTTTCTCTGCAGATTCTTTAACTGCATTTCTATATGCCTCCTATCTATCTAAATAAGCTTGTTGTGCGGCAGCAAGTGCAGCCTCTGCATTTGTCTTATCGTTTTTAACCTGCTGACCATACAACTTAAGTATTTTATTCTGGAAATCTTCAGACCTATTAAACTGTCTAACACCCATGATATCGCTAGCAAGATCTGCAAGAGCCATAAGACCGTTCTTTTCATATTGAGCCATCCACCCTTCTTTAGCAGCGTTCTATTGTTGTCTAAAGGCTGCTCTAGCATAGTTATTGTTGGTCATCATTTCAGACATCCACTTGCCATAGTTTGCAAAAGCGTTGGCATAATCTGCAGTATATTTGTTATTGATTTCGTCTGCTTGAGTAAGAGCTTGTGTTTGGGCCTCATTTTTCTTAATAAAAGCGTTGGCTCTCTCTATTGCCTGTTGTCCAGCAGATGCACCAGAATGACTTACGTTGTACAAATATTGTCTGTAGTTTTTATGTATATTGTCCAAAATAGGATCTACGTTATATTTGCGTCTGCCGAGAATATTTATAGCTTCTGTGTTTGCACTACTATCCACTATGTTTGGATAGTCTGGCATATCTGCATATTTAGCTCTATTATACTAATTCCAACTAGATCCTAACGCAGCTAGATGCGGTATCGCAGACATCAGGTAGTCTGTACCTTTCCAGAATCCTGGCAGCTTGCCGTTCTTATATTTCTTCATTTTTGTTTGATTTTCTTGCTCCTATAGAGCCTATTGTCGTTTTTCTAATTCATTTATCTACCATCTCTTAAGACTCTCTGGAGCATTACTCTTAAGTACAGCTGCCCCTAGCTTAGAAATACCTTCTTTATTTGTAAGTACTACGTTAGAATCTCCTGGCGCAACGGTTGAATATACATTATCTTTGTTTCCTTTGCCGGGAACTACAGCCCATTGAGACAAGTCCTCTTTATTAACTACTGTTTCACCTGGCATTAGTTTGGAAGATGGAACATCTATACCAATGTTGTTTGGTTTACTGATATCGAATACAAAACGTGGAGTGTTTATATTATCTCCCTCCTTAGATGTCATAGGTCCAAATGCATTCTTACCTACTGCAGCAGTAGCAACACCTTGTCTGTCGTTAAATTCAGCTGCAACGTCTTTAGATTGTGCTACAGCTCTCTGTTGTTTGTTATATACGGCCACATTATCTGATAACTGTTTAGCGGCTCTTTCTACTTCTTCAGTGTTGTCACCCCAACCAAAAAGACTGCCTATTCCGCCAAGCAACCCTCCTGCTAAAGCTCCTATACCCATGCCCAAAGGACCAAACAAACCTCCAATGGAAGCTCCTGTTCCTATTGCGTCCATGGCAAATCCAAGCTGTTTGTTTTTTGCAGAAGCGTTCTCAAGCGATATTTCTTGTCCTACGTTCGGACCTGTATAATTCTAGTATTGGTTTCCGTATTCAGTAGTATAGAAATTACGACCCATGTTTGTAAGCATGTCTCCGGATTCTCTGTGTGAACCAAAATCTGCAATGTCCATACCCATGTTGGTGAGACCGTATGCAGATCCAACTACACCAAGAGCTTTACTTGCTGTCCCTAATGCACTTTTTCCAGCATTCGCTCCAGATTTTGTTCCAGATTCTATTAATTGTTTTGCCGTATCTTTTGTTGCAGAAAGTGCATTCTTTGTCATAGAGGAAACAGACCCAAACAACCCATTAGTTCCGGTAGATGCAGCGGTACCGGCAGTCTAAACTCCAATTCCGCCGTGTTCAAACAACTATTGCGCAAAATTCTTGCCAAACATAGGAGTAATTGTAGAAGTAGTGTTTGCAGCAGCTTGTGTAGCATCTCCGACGAAATTTGGTAACGTCATCTAAGGAACTGTAGACGCTATTTTGTCTGCCTGTGCCACAGTACTGGTCGCTAAATTTGTAGTATTGTTTCCAGCAGCTTTAACGGCTCCTATTGTAGGGGCAGTGGTAGAAGATGTACCAAAACTCTTTACCATGTTGGTTATATACGGACTATACGTCTATATTTTACTCAAAGCCTGTGGAACTCTATTTGCTCGCATTGCATCTATTTCCGGCTGTAAGCTTGTTCCGTATTCTGTGGTAAAGTTTGCGGTTCCTATCCCACGTCCTGGCTAATAGCCCAAATCTATAGGTTTCATTGTACCCAGCGCATATTTAGGTAGCCGTTTACTATTTTTCTTTTTCTTCATATTAACTATAAGATTGTCTAAATTTTGTTATCACGTGAGATATTGTAGTATATTCGTCTGGATTATTAGCAGTTATGTTTACTCGCATCCATTTACCACGTAATCTATTTCCATATAAACCTTCTCCAAATCTAGGAATGTTGTATGTAATATTTCCTTCTCTGTCCGTCATCCTTTCAACAGAATTGTCTGTTTTCATAATATCTGTTTCAAAAGAATAAACTAGGTTTGTATAATTAGCTTCTACACTATTGTTATCCCACATACGACGTTTTGCAGGAACTAACGACTAGCAATCAAACACTTTAGTAGTAGAAGCGGACGGATTCACTACAAAAGACAACACAACAGGGTTTAGATAGTCATTCTGTCCTTCTAGATAATTATACTTAATAAACTTGTTGTTTTGATTTATTCCGTATAAATGATTCTAAATGTTTGCTATATCTTTATAATTTCTAGTATAAATAGATGTAGCTACTCCTAGTTTAAGGTTGAATATTATTTGTTCGTTGTCTAACAAACATTTACACAAAAGTTCGTTGTTTTGTAAATCATAATCAACTCTAGGAATGTCTTCGCTTATTCTCCTATTTATGATATTTTGTACATTAAGAACTTCTCCAAGATTTTGTAATCTGTTTTGAGTACTAACCCTGTCTCCTGTATTATATCCTACAACAGCTTTGTTGTTTATATCAACCCAATACACACCTGTCTCAGTAGATACCGCGCAGAAATCTTCTTCTCGCATACCATATCTGGTACTCAAGTAGTCATTTCTAGACAAAATTCCGGCTTGACCCAACATGATGGTATTGCCGTTCTAATCATTGATAAGGGAGCGTTCGTTTACACTAAACTTGCCAAACGCAGATTCTTGCCAATAATAAAGAACATTCTTGTCTGTCAGAAGTTCTGTAACCTGTCCGTATTTTGGATCAACGTCGATGTATGCAGCTGGTTTAAATATAACAAAGTTATCTACATATTCTCCATTAGTTTTTGGTTCAGAATAATAAGTACGTTGTTTAAATTCATTATCCTGTGCTTTCTCTACCACTAAGGAGAATACGTCATTACTTTCATCATTGGCAGAATATATTTGATTATACTGATTTGCGGGTCTATCTTGTGTAGTAATACCGTCGATAGATCCTGGCTCTAACAACAGGTTTGTGCTGTTTGTATTCAAAAAGTTCATTCCATAATTAAAGAAAGTATTGACTTTAGATTCCATTGGAACGTAGTTCGTAATCTACATAGATTGTAACGTATCATAAGACATGAAGTCGTATGTTTTATACATAGTAGTAATCTCATGTGGCGTAACATATACGTCTCCATCAAATACGACTACTTTATCAGAACCTTTGTGTAAATACTTATGTTGATCTCTATCGTATTCTAATTCAAAGAAGTTTCCGAAACCAAAGTATTGTACGAACTCATCCGGCTCATTGTCTCCTTCTGTTATGTTGTGTTCTAGATTACATACCAGAGTACCAAATCCAGAATTTTGAATTTCGCTTTCAGTGGATATCACAAAACAAGAAGGGCCTGGTCCAATATAACCATGTCGTCCAAACGTGTAAAAAAAGTTTGGAGCAATCATATTTTCGGTCTTAGATTTTTCTGTTAACGTGTTATACTAAGCAATGTATTTGAATACCGTACCGTCCACATTTGGCTAATCGTCGGTAGAAGAAATTCTTAAATCATAAAGTCCAAAAGAAATCCAGTTGTTATAAACTGTGTTTTCTATGTTTGTAGTAAACTGTTTATATTTCTTTATAGCTCCTGCCCCAATAGAGGAAACGTTATCTTGATTAGGAGCTAGTTGTAAATTACTAAACCCGTCGTACCACTGAGGCTGTTTAGTGTCTTTTACATTTCTTACTTTTTTACTGCTTGTGGAGGTATTGCTTGTATAATACAACGGAAATATCATATATTCCGAACTTTTTGAATCTCCATCTTGTATTATACCACGTTTGTCTATAAATATATAAGGCTATCCTCCCATATAAGAATGACCAGAAGAAAACAAAGTCCCAGAAGAACTCTAATGTTTTTTTGATTGTTGATTGTAGTGTTCTACATCATTAACGCTAAGTGTAGCATTAAATTTAGGAACTATTTCTAACGTTGATGATTTTAATTTAGAAAGAACGTCGTCTCTTCTAAAATCGATTTCTTGTGAAAATATCTAAAAAAGTTTTGCATCACTATCAGACTGTGCCCAACCCAATCCATACACATCTTCATCTGCACCAATCGTATAATAACCGTCTTGAGAATAATATCCGTTTGTTATTCTCATATAACCTGTACTTAAAAATCCTGTCGGATAATATGGTGATTTACTATCCGGTTCTCTTGGAACAGTATTTTGATGTGTTCTAGTAGAATTTCTCAATATTCCAAATTGATCTTCGGTCAAAGACGTCTCGTATAAATTCTATCTTATTGGTCTTGCTAAAGCTACTTGTAGTAATGCTTTCTAATATATCGGTTTAGAAGAACGCCTTACTATCTGACAACCTATGATATTCTACATCTGTGGCTGTGGTATTGTTATTTCGACACCACAAACATTGGCCACAAGATGTCCATTATTAATACTTACGAGGGGGTTGTTAGCACTTATTTCTGGTACTTCTATACTTTTGTCATTTCCGTTTTGTATTGGTATAACGTTTGTATGTCTTCCGTACGAATCATAATATACAATTCCGTATCTGTATTTTTCACCGCGTCTTAACGAACGAAGCAAACTAGAAGTAAATATATTATTATAAGTATCCTTCGCAAGATCCGGATTTACATTTCTACTTTTTATATAATTTTTAATGTCTTGATTAAATCCGTTTTGGCTCTGTGTTGGAATATCATCCAACGATGTGGACAAAGTTACTTGTTTAAAGACACACTATATACTACCGTGATCGTCACCTATCTAAGGATCTTCTATAATAGTGTCGTCTTTTATATTAGACGCAAACAAATATTGTTGATTCTGCTCTATTACCTTCGGTATTATCACCATTCCGGACATAGCGGCAAATTCTTGCATGGTTAAGTTTTGCAATTCTACTGTGCCTACATCGTTGTATGTAGTAGTACGCTCACCGTCGTATATCAATATAACATCTGCATCTTGTCCCGGTGCAATATACTATAGTCTAAATATCTATAGTCTATCAAACAACGTGTTTGCAATAGAAGGTATCGTTAGCTAAAATCCTATAGATGTTGTTGTATCTTGTGCGTTTCCTACCTCTTTATTCCTGTTATCGTCTATAACTTGTATTTTGTTCGTAAGAGGCGCAAGTTGAGTAGTAATGCCAAACTTATTATAAAACCTATAAGTATACTATATCTAGGAAGTTTTTAATGCGCCATCTATTTTGTTTTGTATGTATACCGGTTTTGTTGGAAGGATCCTATTGTTTATATAATCGTCAATATTTTGAGAACTATGCTGCCCGTTTTCGTCTACACGCAACTCTAATATCGGATATATTCCGGTGGCTATATACAGTTTAATAACCCCTTCGAGTTCTTTATACATTACTGTAGACACTTGTTTTAATTCTGCAAAATCGTCAGCATATTCTTGATCTATTTTTATTTTACAGAAAACACCGCTGCCATATATAGAATCTTCATCAAACGTGTATTTATATATATTTAGATATCCTGTTCCATAGGTAATAACCACTGCAATATTATTAATGCTGTCTACGGCAAGAAGTGTTTCACCGTTGGTGGCAAATGCAGTAGGGTTGTTTATGATTAACCCATAAGGAACTGGAGTAACAGCGCCTTCTCTTAACGAAGCCGTATTTTCTTCTACACCACCCACAAAATCATTCTTTGTAATACGGATATTTTTTCCAAATACATACTGTTGATGATCTACTTGATCGTATGTGGTATCTGAATTCATTCCTTTTACAAAAGCGTTTATCTGTGAATTATTCTCATTAATAACCATTGTAGTAATCGGTATAAATTAAATCTCGTTTGTTTATATTCTTAAAGAACATATCATCTGCTTCAAAATCTGGTACCAATCTATTCCAGTCGTTCTTTATTCCTTGCATTTCATCTGCAGTAGGCATCATTGCTTCAGCATAAGCTTGGTTTCTATAGAAGTTCCATTGCTGTTGTATGTAAGTATACATGTTCTATCCAGCATTAACTCCTTTACCTCCAAGGGTACCTTTCATCCACTTAGCGAACGAAAGCTTCATCACAACGTACCAGTATATTGCTTCTTGGTAAGACGTAAGATCTGGTATCAATGGATACCCTCTTTCGTCCACAGCTATAGCTTTATATGCAAGTTTTATGTAGCCTTTTTGTTTATTTGTTACCAACCAACCAGGTTTAATAAAGTATTCTGGCTTGTGCGGACTATTTATTACAGCCTTTTCAAAGTACTTCATATTGTTCTGTGTATAGAATTGTGACTATGAAGTAAACGCTTTATAACGCATTGGTTGGTGTTGTTCTGTAGGTGCGTTGTGTTTTCTATGCGGCTCTCTAAATATACTAGTTGTAACCGTCATAGGAACCCAAGGACCTTTCTCTGATTCTGAAAAAGCCACGCCATCCAGTACAACTAAATCTGGTGGCAATGGGACTTGATTGTCTTGTATTTTTAAGAGTGGGAACTCTTCCGTCCCACCTTCTTTCCTGATATACTGCATAGGAGCACCAATCTTGTCCACGGCTTCAAATATCCACTCTTTTATATCTGAGGTTCTCTATCTTACCTCTGTGGAATCTAAATCAGCCATGATCTTAGCAATGACTGATTCACACCTTGTATAATTGTATATCATTTATATCTATGTAATCGTGTTTATTAAATATTAACTAGGCCAGTCTACGCTTATTCTATCTAACAAAACTTAATTGATATTTGTATCTATCGGGGAACGTCCTAGGTAATTTAGACCAGTATAATCTAAACTTGTACCCATCGGAATGTTCGTTTAAGTGATATATGCGCTTATCGTATTCTTTGCTGACCTTATAATCTACAGACAGGGATTGTGAATTTAGAGCCTTCGGCTTGTATTTTCCAATCTATATAAAGCCCAGTCCGTAAGGCATTTTAAAGCCGTCTGAGCCCTCTAAGACATGTTCTAGTATAACTGCACACATCTCGTCTAAAATACGCCTGTAGAGGCTGTAATCAACCTCTATGGGCATTGTGTGGTACATATCCCTGAATGTACAGGATTGTTTATTCTTCATCATCTTGTGGTCCGTGTGGCTTAACGCTTGCGAGAGTAGCGTTATTACTATCGTCGCTAGGTCTATTAAGCATGAACGGTAATTCGTTTTTCATTATGCGTTCCTTAATTGGCGGAACCATCCAAGCTGGGTATAATACGTCATCTTCATCGTCTGCGTCGTCCTCGTTATCATCAAGGTCGTTTTCATACAGGGCAAGTACGTATATATACTTCAGTTCATTTTTATCAACAATCCCCTAAACATAAATATGACCGTCGTCTTTATAATACGCGGTCATGTCTCCAAATGTATACTTCCTAAAATAATTATAATGACGGCGTATATGATTCATATATTGTATATTTTCGCCGTTCTAATCGTGTATGGCAAGAATGCTGCTTTCACTATTATTTAGCACATCTACAAGAGGTTCTACTGTTCTTTTAGTATTATCAGGACCAGTATTCTCTTCTAGTTCTTCAAGTTCCATAGGACCTGTTTCTTTTCTTGATATGAACTCCTCGTCTATAAGTTCATCCCAATCAAGCTTATTTAATCTAGCTAGTTCCTTCTTCCTATCAAGCTCTTCTTTCCATATCTGTTTAGCATAAGCTCTAATCCAGGCGTGTATCTAAGCCCTAGAAAGATCCTCGCTCTCACTTATATAATTATTTCTGACCAAAAGAAGTATATCATCTGTTATCGTCTTAAGTGAAATCTTCTTCATGTAGTCTTTCTTTTTCTAAAGAGAAATATAATATCTGTTCGGGTGTTAAATTATCAACCCACTCTTCAGCATATTTTCTATATTTATTGTGGTTGTTTCTATAAAACCTCTGTAACAAATAGTTTCTCATTATTGCGCTTCTATTACTCTTACGTCGCTGGTCTTTATAAGGTCGTTAGTATTTACTATCTCGTACTTATATTTACGGACCTTCTTAAAGTCAAATGTTATAAGACGTAAGAAAAAACATTTCTTTCTTTTATACTCTTTCTTTGAGTATATGTATAAATACTGGGCGTTCTTTAGATCTATCCCTATTCTAACAGTGTCTTTACCTATAGTATAGCTTACTTTAGTTAAAGGATTATATTGTATACTGTCTGAATAAGTAGTATCTTTAAGGATTTCTATTAGATCCCCCTAAACCCCCTTACTATCATTAACGGATAAAACCTATGTCTGAGTTGCAGCAGTCTTAAGTTGTTTAGTTTTTATCTTAAGTTCCTTGCGTACACTGTCTATATCGTGTAAGAGTTTATCATTTTGTTGGTTTAATGTAGCGATGTCTAGCTTTAAAACATTATTGGCCTACTAGGACCCCGCTAAGGAGCCCTAATAGGCCTCAATGTTATTCTAAGCCATTTCTAGGCTTTCTGACAGCTTTTTATTCTGTTTGCTTAGACTTATACCCCAAGCAAGCAAAAGCCCAACAGAGAGGCCTAAAATGGCCTTAAACAGGCTTTTACGATTCGCTACTATCCAATTCAGAATTGTCAGTATGTTCATCGTGTATTTCAATTTCGGTTCCTATGTAACTTTCACCTTTCTTTTTAAGGAATTTGCCAAGAGCCCTCCAGGGACCTTTCGGATTTAGAGTGTTGAGGTTTTCTAATATAGACCACAACTCTGTGAGTCCGATGATTACGGTAGCACCACCAGTTAGAATAAACACCCCTTTCTCTCCTAATACTGAGAACTCCAAAAGTCTAGCTAGAGAGATTATAGTGAGTTCATCTAATATCTTTGTTATGGTGCCTTTCCAGTTCTTACTACTTTCTATCTTCTTTTTCTGTTTACATGCTACTCTTATTCCGTAAACCATATCGGTCATAGAGAATATAAAGCACGCAATAAGCAAAACAGCAATTGGAGAATAAAACGCCGTAAGAGCGCTACCAAGACCTATTAAAACCTTGCCGTACCAAGTACCCATAGAAAAACCCTCGAACATTCTTCCTATAGAGGATAATATCGGCATCATGGTCATTCCCCTTCGTACCAATTCAACAGCGGACTGACGTCTATACTAATGCTTTCTCCGTCATTCCTTGTGAGTTCTACTTTGTTATCGTTAAACGCTCCTTCAGATACATATATATCGTCGGGCAAAGGAATAATATCTGGACCTTCGTTTATATCTACTTGAACAGGATCGTCTGTAGCCTATTCTGAATCACTCACAAGCTCAAAAGCCTCTTTAATGTTTGTAGTAATCGACCGAATATTTCCTGTAAATCCGTCCTAATAAATATTTGCCATAACTATTATTTCGTATACTCCTGGGTGTTTTTGTGCGTATGCTGGAAACTATACAGATATGATACTAGGATCTACTGTACGAACAACCTTGCTTTGATATTCTACTTCAGGGAGTTGTCGTATTGGCATACTTCTTTTCCAATCAGGCTTCCATCCAAATCCAGAATATTCGTTTACTGCAAAAATTCTAGTATGTGGAACACCAGAGCAATTTATATTAAACGACGTAGGTTCAAATTCATCCACAAAAGGTTCGATAGGAAACCTGCCGATAAAACGGTTCTTTTTCATATACTACCGCTCAATCTAATGTTTTAGCGTTGTGTTCACAAATATAACTTGATATGATTGAACGTTAGCATATTCTGAAACATTATTAAGCCTCAGCTTTAACTATAAACGAATATCGTTTCCTAATCTAATCTTTTTCATTATCGTAAAAATAAAAAAGCCGAGATGGGCGTTGCCCACCCCAGCTTAGTTAATTCACTTATCGATCGTATCGTCGACAATTGTGTTGACAAGTATACCGAGCTGACCCTTAGAACTACCAGTGATAGTAGAAGTAGCAGCAGTGGTATAGATCTCTACAGTCTGCTTTGTCTTACGGAACAAATCGTCAGCAGTACGATACATGTTCTCAAACTCGAGCGTAACAACGTTGTACGTGTTAGAAAGGTTTGTTTCCATAGCCGGCTTAATAATAGGCCATGTACCTTCGCCGCGGTTCAGAATGCCCAGATAGCCCATAGCCTGAGACTCACGATCACGTACAAGCTTAGCGCTAGCGCGATCAGTTGATCCAGGAACTTTCTCAATCTTAGCACCAGTGATATAGTTCTTATTGAGAGATTCCCAACCTTCAGCAGAGGGATCTGTGTAATACATGTTTGCGTTGAAGCGAACCTTATCTGCCCAGTTGATAGAATCAACGCTATCGTCGTCATCATAAGGCATTGCAACAAGCTGGATTACTTCACCTGTGGTAGCAGTAGAAGTGCCCCAGTTAGCGTCCTCATGAAAATAATTAGTACCGTCAATAGAAGTACCACCAGCAGACGTAGTGTTGATAGCACCTACGGTAGCGGTAACGCGAGCACGCTTTACTTCCTTGTTAATCATGTTGGCAATACCGGCAGCAATAGTAGCAGCAGTATCACCAGCAGCGGTAACGTATTCATAAGACTCAGTCCACTTGCGGAAGCGAGTAGGCAGATCCTTAAACGTCAGACGAACGATAATTCTCTTGCCGGCTTCAGACAGCTTCTTGCCAGAACCAATCAAACCAGTAGCACCAGAAAGATCAATATAGATGGTATCTTCCGTATCACCTGCGTTGGTGTGAGCAGTCCAACCTTTAATATCATCAACATTGATAATATTAGACCACTTAATCTCTTTGACGCCATTAATGGTCTTACCTGTGCCCATACCAATCTTAAAACGAGTGGTATTAGCGGTGATGGCATCGTTAGCATCGATGTCCCAGAAAATAAGCTTGCCTTTAGTAGCATCTGTGAGTGCAGTAACAACGTTGCTAGAGCTTACGTTGCTAACGAACACTGAATTTACGTATGTAATCATATTATTAAATTAATTTTTTCTACTCCCCCTATACGCTAAGACCGGACCTAACCGGCTGGGGTTTCCACGTTAAAATTATTCTTGTGTGAGTACTTCTTGGGTAAGAGTATTATATCGTGGGTCAGACTAGTTTTCAACATACATCTGAGCTGCAATTTTAATTATCTCCAACCACGTATTATCGTCAAAATCCGTGTACTCCATTTCCGGATCTTGAGCTGTAACCTCCGTCGGAATTTTTAAATATCCCAACGTGTATGTGTTTATTTTATAATTCTTGTCTGTCAACAGTCTGAAACCGTCGTTGGTTCTTATGCGCAACGGACGAGCTCTGTGATAACGATAATGAAAATCCGTAAGAGAATTGTTAATGCGATACATAAAGTTATCTGCTGTACATTCAAACACGCACGTATCTGTTTTATAATCTCCGTCTAAGTCGGATATAACAACGTCTTCGTTTAGTACATATAACAAATCTGCTGGATAATTATATTCATAGATATCATAATCTTCGTGCTCTGTATAAAAACCAGCAGTAGGATCATCTAGATTTGCATGAACATAATCTTCGCTTGTATATACTTCATCTTTACGAACATATGTCTCGTCGTGTAGATCCGGCATAGAATAGAAAACAACTGTGAACTCTTTAAGAAGTTTTACTAAATCCCTTGTTCTCTTTTCATTCTGTTCGTAAGAAGTACGCTTTGGAGCATTACCGTTGAATCTGTCTCTGACAAATTTCATTACAGCCTGATTTATCCAATAAAGAGAATCATCTGTAACTGGTTTCCTGATAGCATCGTCAAGCTTATTTATTTCAAGCTCAAACGAAGCAATAAGATCAATGCCCCTCATAATTATTCTTCGTTATTTTTTTTGTTTTGCTTTTCTTGCTACTGTTTACGAGCTTCGTCTTGTCTGCGCTTATTAGCTTCAGCGCCAGCAGCATACTATACATATAGATCTACAGCGCCTGTAACCAAGTCATCAAAAGAATCCATTGGCAGTTCGCAGGGTGTAGACGTCATTAAATCAAAATGAACAGGTTGTTTATAATACAGGATCTTCACACCTTCTATTGTTGTATACCTGTCATAGATAATTGTAATAGTATTGTTTGTATTGAGTACAGCTGCAGGATACCGGAGTATTCTAAGACTGTCGTGAGGAGTTTCTATAAGTCTCCATACGTCGTTCTATGAAACCAGCTAGTTTGGAAGAATAGTAATACTCTACGGTGCTGGATTGTTATTCTTATACGCAAACGTAGAGCTTACATCACTAACACTCCTCAAGTACATATAAAAGTTCTGAGGAAGTTTGTATGTAATAGAACGAGCAGTGTCTATAATGGCCACCCCATTATAATCGACAATGCGTCTATTATCTATTGTTTCTTCTGCATCTTCTGTATTATTCACCTCATAGCTGTCAAGTAACGACTGCAGGACGCTTTCTGTATGAGCAGACAACTTGGTTCCAGAAGGAATGTTATCAAGGTTTCTATATATTTCGTGTACGTATTTATCTTGGTATTGGTTTAAGAACGAATATATAGTTTCCGTATCAAGTTTGTTGAGTTCCCTTTCGGGAATCATGGTCTGAACTCGTCTTTCGAATTCAATACCTAACTGTCTTGTCTCTTCTATTGTCATGCCTCAAGCCCCCTCATATTAAGTTTAGAATTAAGTCGTTGTGATTCTACGTTTTCCAAAGCGAATGCTACAGCCAAACTGATAAGTTCTTCTGCAACAGTACCGTTACATTCAAACTCGTACAAAGCTTTAGTAGCAGCTGGTTCAGCATTATTTACGCTAAAATAGCTTATTGGAAAGCTATGCTCGATTGAATCTAGGTCTTTCACAAAATGATTTGGAGACTTAACGTAAGTAAGTTCACAAAAGTTTTGCTGTGGTCGATCGTAAGAATCGTATACAATGTACAACGTATCGTCTTCTATGTAACACACTGGATTCTTTATCCAGGGTATATTACTAGAAGAAGCAAAAAAGCTTTCTGCCATCTGGTGTGATACAATGCGTACATTCATCTTTCTCTACACAGTAGAAGTGTTTGATGTCTGGTCTATTGGATGTTTAGATGATGTAGAAGGAAGAGCTTTCTTAATCTTACACCCAACATAATATAAGAAATCAGATGGGATTGGCATATGCATTCTATTGTCTACATCGTCTTTGTTATTATGCCCAGGAATTATTTCCTAAGCGTCGTATATTTTTGTGACGATAAGAGCCTGAATGTCACTAACCGATTTCAAGTCTCCTTCTAAACCAACTCTGCGTACATTGTTTCCAGTAACCTTCTGTGCGATCAATGCGTGATATGCTTTATCAAGAACCGTAGCGACTTCATATTCTGTTAACGATGGATATGACGAAGTAACATTTGCCTTGTCATACTCTATCATGAATTTCGTGTATATGTCTTTATGCGTCATATCTCATTGTATTAATTCGTAAGAATTACTTATTTTGTGTTTCGTTAATTATAGAAAGCTTCAGGTCTTGATTTTTCTTATCGTCCAAATAAGCAATTGCATCTTCCAAACTATCGGCAAACATATCACTGCCATAGAAATAATGTGTCTTATCTTTACGGATAACACCTTTAGCAATAGCTTCCTCAAGGATGAATTCTGTTTCCTTTGATTTATTGTTTATCCATTTGTCAAAGAACTTCTTTGGCTGCTTATCAACCAATCCGAACAATGTAGACTCAACAAGCTCATTAGACATCTTATCTGCCTTAACACCAAACAAACGCAGACATTTGCGCATTTGTTCAAGAGTAAGCTTATCAAACTCTTTAATTGCTTCACGGCGCTGCTTGTTGATCTTGTTAGCTTCAACCGCTTCAGCTTCGCGATTAATCAGGAGATAATCTTTTCCAGCTGAAAGTTTATCGAGGGATGTTGCGACACGCTTGTGACCACTAAGAAACTTAATAACCATTTCCTGGCGAGGAATAGAATCGTCTAGAATCAAACCTCGTGCGCCAACTTTAACACAAAAAGTTGTCCAGAAATCGCTAGTCTTAGCAAGATGTCCCTCTTCGTAACCCAATGCTTTCTCGTAATATTTTTCTTCTTCTGGGGTAAGCCCCGTATATATCGACCCGGACCTTGTAAAGTAAGGTGCAATATAATCAAAACATGACTTATACTTAACCAAACCAGCCCAGGGAGTCTTTTTCTTAATTTTTAACTCAACTACCATAATTGTATAATTAGTATGTTGTGTATCGGCAGGGGGCCGAAGCCCCCGTCGAATACATTATATCTTTAGTAAAATCAGATACCTTCGTTGCTGATTTCAGTATCCTCAGCATCGCAATACAAGATACCGCAAGACAGCGGGTTGCGAAGCATAATACCCATCTCGCCAAGGAAGTGAACCTGGTAACCATCACGGCTGTTAGAACGCAGCGTAGTGATGCTATTGGCGTAACCGTTAGGAGCTACAGAACCACCAGTGAACCACTGTACGAACTCACGACCCTTACGACATACCTTAACGATGTTAGCCTGACCGTCGCGAGAACCGAGGTCAACGAACAAGAATGTGTAAGACATCAGTGGCTTACCGGTCAGTGGGTGCAACTGACGGAAGATCTCCATGTTGTCGAAGAGAGCGCAACGCTTCAGAGTCAACTCGATACCGTTGGTCATCTTGTAAGTAGTGAACTGACCACCGAGAGTCAGATCCTGACCAGAACCAGTAACAAAGTGAGTATCAATCATGTTGAAGCTAGCTACCTTCTCCTTCAGGATACGGTCAAACTCACGAATACCCATCTCACCAGTCAGAGCAATGAACTTACGCTCATTAGTACCGATCAAGTTATAGCAGAGGTCGAAGAGGAAGTCTTCGAGCAATTCAGCTGTCAGAGTTGTGTAATAACGTACGTTGGCTGGAGAAATCTGCTCAAACAGACCAGACATCTTAGCAACGTAACGACCGTTGGTGCCCTTCAGGTTATATGTACCATCAGACTGACGATTGCCCTTAGCGAACAGGAGCTCTTTCTCCACACGCTTCTTCCACTCACGGAGAGCTACCCAGAACTGATAATCAGACCACAGATAAGAAGTCTTACCTGTCTCGGGATCCTTCAAAGCGATAGCGAGTACAGTAGAGTAAGCGTCACCAGTAATGTCATAAGACAGACGGAGAGTCTGCAGCTGGTTGCGCATCTTGAATGGGGTCTGATAGTTAATGATATCAGCCTCATCGCTGTACTCCTCGTAAGCAGAACCCATACGGCTTACCTGACGACCAGGGAGCAAGAACTCACCAGGAATGTAGGCAGCGTTAGACTGGTCTACTACATAGCACTCGTATACCCAAGCACTACCATCCTGATAAGGAGTGCCGCTTGTACGAACCTGGAACTTGTAATCATCAAAGCTGAGGATTGCACCAGGGCCGAACCAACGCTCTTCAAGAGCGAGATAGATAGGCTGACCATTCATACCAGGAGTTACTGTGCTATAGTTAGAAGTAGTAATTTCCTGACCGTCGGCCTTAGCCCAACGAATGTTTACAGCGTGATCGCTGTCAATCATTACAGACCACTCGAACTCGCGGTTCTCGATGATCATAGTCTTGCCAAGACCACCAGTAATCAGGTCAATAGCAGTTGATACGCCATCATCCTTAGTACCAAATACCAGTGAAAGCAGACCAGAAACCTCATGAGGCTTAGTCAGCAGGGCGTTAGAAATCATGTTCTCATCCACCAGGTCGCTGAAACGACGTCCGCGATACAGCTGGAGGTTATTAAGTAAACTATTGTTCATATATATTTAAATTGTTTAATTAATCAAATCAGAACGCACCTGCAAGTAAGTCCGTAACTGATTTCTATTTATCTTCGGCATTATACGTTGTATGATTTTTGCTTGTATGCCGTAACATTTTTCTAAGTTTTTCAGCAGCGGATGACTCTCCTTTCTTCTCTGCATTAGAGATTAAAGCGTCAGCTTTCATCGTAAAGTATGCGGATTCTATGAGGTTCTTTGATAGATTTTCATTAAAGTCTTTTTGATATTGTGACATACCGTTCTGATCTACTTTGAAAATATAATCAAAAAGTGCCTTACGATCTTCCTTAGGAATAGCGATACCGCGTACGCTGGTTAATGAGTTGATCTCCTTTGTAACCGAATTAAAGAAAGCCTTAGACTGCTCTTCTTGCTGTCTTGCAGCTTCCTGTTGCTGACGTGTAGCTTCTTCTATTTCCTACTGTCTGATCGACTTCAATCTATCCAATGCATCCTCGGACTCTTCATAAAGCATGTCGTTATCTTCATAGCGAGCGATCTTCTTATTAATCTGCTCGTCTGTATAATTACTGTGCTTCAGAAGTTCACGAATAACTGCCTTTTGATTAGCTTCGTCTTCCATGTCGATATTGTCGAGAGTAATATTATTAGACTACTGCTGGTAGAAGTCCTCAAACTTACCGCCGTTCTTGACATATTCATCAAGGCGCTGTATACGCTCATCGGCATACTGCGGTACCGAGTTCTGTTTAACCGTTTCCGCAAAGTACTTAGTAAGAGCCTCTACGGTAAGTGGTCTATCCTCTTCATTGATATCATTCATGTTCCAACCGAGTTCCTGTCCGATAGCATCGAACAAAAGCCCCACTTGCTGAGCTTCTACCACATCTGCGTCTGAAGGTTCTGTTTCTTCTTCAGGCTCTTCTGTAGTTTCAACTTCGGTTGTCTTGTTATCTTTGTTATTGATAACCTCGTCTGGAATTTCACTATTGTCTTCGTGTTCGTCGACCTGAGTGTCATCCGTCTTGTTGCCGTCCTCAGTTTTCACTGGCGGTTCTTTTTCATCTTCTTTCTCTTCAAACGGAATTTCAGTATTGCCCTCTAGCAAAGTGTTCATGTCTGTAACACCCTCGCCTTGCTCAGCATTACTGTAGATGCTACCAAGAATATCATCAAAACCGCTTGGTATAGTGTTCTTATTTTTTGCCATATTGCAATATAGTTAATTAAAGTTTATTTGTTGCGCGGTTCATTCCGCGTATTTGTATAGTATCTTCTTCCGTATACAGTAAAGGGATTAGATCCAGGTACAACGTCTTCAATGTTAGACAATACTGGAATTTTTATTTTAGAACTAATTCCTTTAAATGGATTTATATCCCAATCGTCATAATAAGATATATATTTTCCTTTTTCGTCTTCACCCAACGAGATAGTATACGAACCAAGACCTTTGCCATTGCCGTCGACAAGTTTAAAATTTTTACCGGTCTTTCTTTGATGTTCTAACATTTGATTTAAAACTTCATCAGAAAGTATTTCCGACTCATCTTTGAATCTTAATACTGTGTCGTAAGTTTTTCCTTTCTGAGGTTTATACGGAGAGACTTCAAACGAGCTTTTTCCTTTATACGGAACGCCTAGATATTTAGCCCACTCTTCATTTTGAGCAGGAGACATGTTTTTCTAATTTCTGTTTTTTCCGCTAATAAACTCTTTAGTCGCTTTAGGAATATTATAATCTTGTGGAGTAATTGTTCTGTATGCTCTTTCTTTAAGAGCTCGATATACGTTTCTCGCTACAGACGGAATGTCTACAGGAAAAAGTCCCGTTCCAACTGGTTTTCCTAATTCATACCCTGGTAAGAATGGAGGTTGTATGTTCGCAATCTTTCCTAATTGTTCAGAAACCCATTGCTTGACCGGATTTGGTCTACTAGCCATACGTTTATACTGCGTATTATAATAAGGTTCATATCCTTCTGCATTGTCTGTTACAACGCTCTTCATTATAGTAGGATGTGTTGCAGACTTTAGATATATGCCGGTCTCATAATCCCTAGTAGGCATGTGACCAGTTTCGTCCGGAGCATATCCAAGTTGATTAGCTCTATAATAGTTATAGTCGTCGTTTCTATACGGTACTTTTGACCGTGTAGGAAATTGTAAAGAATACAAATCTTGATTTGCCGTTTTATGTCTAGCAACTGCACCGCTCATTGACTTCATTCCAGCTAACCTGCTAGTATAAACATCTTCTGGGGTTTCGTGATAACCTCTTCTTTTTAGATGATGTCCGTACTACTAAATAGTATCTGAGTTAACAGCGTCTATGTATCTAGAAGTCATTAGATCCACATATGCTTTTACAAACGCCTAGTCGTCTTTGAATGTAGTATATGTCTTGCCGTTCCAACCATATCCGCCGTAGTTATGCTATTTTCTTGCTACAGGACTATTTCCATAATCACTTTCCATAGCGAGCTAACGCATCATATAATCATGAGCTTTATCTATATTCTTTACGTTCTTTTTCTATAGAAGCTCTTGATATACTATAGGACTAAGCTACTCAGCAAAAGAGTCAAATTTGTTTTTGCCACCTTCGTATTCTGGAAGAGCGCGACCATTTTCATACACCTATTCGCCCTACTTCCATTTGGCAAACCTTTCACGAAATTCTGTTGGATCTTTGAGCATATGTATTTCCCTCCATCTTATTAGCGACCAAATTGGCTATTATATTAGTCATAAAATCATTAGCTTCATCGTGCTACACAAAGCGAAGTATAGCTCTTAGAAGCTCATTGTTCTATCTTGTAAGCTCTAAGAGCTCTTGTTCTTCACTTCTTGTCATAATTATTTCTCTCCTGCTACTTTATTGCGGATAGCTGCACGAGCCTTAACTCTCTCACGTTCCAAAGCCGCATCGTCTTTCTATTTCTGTAGCTCCGTCTCGTGTTTCATACGCTCACGTTCCAGCTCAATCTTCTTATCTTCGATGTCTTTCTTATACTTTATCTCACGATTCTTGACATATTCTCCAGAACGAATCTTCTGCTGTTCCATAGCTACTTTATACATCTCTTCCGGATCGGGTATACCGTTATTGTTGATATCTTTCTCTTCAGTACCACGATAGGTAGATATCTCAGCTACAGCAATCTTAGTCTGGTTATCAGCATCGATCTTATAGCGTTCAAGATCCATCTTAGCTTCCTCAAGCATAAGTTCTTGTTCACGCTGTTCGTTTTGCATCTGCTGAAGTTGTATAGCCTGTTGCTGCTCTGCTTCTTGCTGTTGTCTTTGCATTTCTTCCTGACGTTGCTGCATATCTTGTAATTTCTGTTTGATAATGTTGAAGTTATCGTTTGTAAGAATTTCAGCTGCCTCAAGCAGAGAAGCACCGTTCTGCATAGCAGGTTGTATAAGCTGTTGTAACTTCTGTATATTCTCAAGATCTTTAGACGTATCTGTTACAAATACATCCATGTCTTCATAATAGAACTTATCTGAGATGTCAACATAAGCACGTTCGCCATTGTCAAAGATATAGCTTAGTTTTTTCTTACCCGTCTGGGACCATGCGCTCTTAGCTGTGTTTAAAAGCATATTAAGAGCGTGGCGCTTACATTGGTTGTGAGCCCAGAATAAAGGCTCTGTAATGTGTGAAGATTGTACAACACTACGCTCCACATTACCAACCAATTCGTGTGTGCTAATAGCACCCATACGTTGTTCTGTAATACCAGAAATAGTACCTGCTAATTGTTCGATCTTATCCATCAACTGAATGTATTCAGCGATTACGTTCGACATAGTAAGATCGAGAGAAGTGATCTGATTAAACGTAGCAGGCTTTCCGCCTTCTCTACCTGGTACATTCCAACCTTCTTCATAAGGATTAATAAAGTTTACACCTACAGAAGATAAGTAATGCATCCACCTTTCTGGCGTGATATTCATAGACTTGGGAATCTATGTAATATCCATGTTTACTACTTTTCCTTTATCTCTTGCTATTGCTAATTCGAGCCTGTACCACAGCACGATATACATATACTGCAAAGGCTTAAGAACGCTAACAAGTGAACGAGGACGACTGTTGGTATTGCTATACACGCATCCACAATATGGGAGCTTTTGAGAATTAGGGTTATCAATTGATACGTGCTAATACTCAAGAGGTTGAATGCCAAAAAAGAGGTCAGAACCCGCGCGATAACCTTCCCACACTTCGATGATCCAGTCAGGTTCTACAGAAATTTCTGTACCTATTTTCTTGTAAGTTTCATCTACAATTTGTGTTTGAATTTCTCCAGCTTCATCTTGATATGTTACATAATATATTTTCTTGAAGGACTTCCAACAGCAGTGATATACGTCTACACAATATCTAGATTTTTGATCGTATAGAGGGTTATCGTATATATGCATTTGAATGCCCCCGAAGTTATCGACGATATCTTTATCTCCGTGATCGTTTGCGGGACGACCAGTAAGCATTTCGCTGAGTTTGTTTAAATCTTTCTCCGATAGTTTATCAAAATACCTATCATATATTTCCGAGACAGGGAGTCTCATTCTTCTACAACACCAAGAACCATCTTCAATAAACTCTAAATCTGGACTCTTATCATATGCAAAAAAGATCGGGTTTACTCTTTCTAAGTATGGCTCTTCATTCTATACGCCTACATAATATATTTCTGTACCGGCTATAAGAGCGTCCTTCCAACCTTTAATAAATTCATTGTCCAACGTAAGCTTTTCTCTTAAATATACCAAAGTGTGATACGCAGTATTCTCAATTACATCTTTATAATCTTTCTGCATATATTTGGCTATGGCTTCCGGTGGCATTATTTCTCCGTTTTGTAACTGTTGCTAGAACTATGCAGCTTCTTCTTCACCCATACGAGCAGTAATAGATGCCATTATATATTGCATAAGCATCTCTTTCTCTCTTTCCATGAGCTCTGAAGCTGCTTCCTATGATGTTCTTACAACACAGAAATTCATAGGTCTTTTGGTTTCTTCGCCTATAAGCAAATCAATCTTTGGGCGTATGATGTTAAAATCCTGAGGAGTTGCAGGAAAGCCGTCTTCAACTTTAAACGGGTTTGTAATCCTCTAAAAATCTTTTTCGTCGAAGATACTATTATATAAATTATAATAAGTCTGCATCTCCCCAAAGTGCGTCTTGTTCATACCGCCAGACACTACGTTACCTTCCCCAATGATATAATTAACGCAATCGTGCTACCACCGTTCATTCTTTTTTGATAGCGGAAGTTTTTGCTAAGGGAATGTTGCGTTATATAAATTATCTTCTACTCTAACCATGTTTAAGTTTTAGTATTTAATTGTTTCCTAACAACTCTTCTTATTATACACTATGGACCATAAATATTGTATGTGCTCTACTTGTAGACGGAATAGGATATACTCCTATAGCTTCTACAATTAACATATGAGATGAAATAAAAGGATAACTACTATTATTATACTTTGGTATATATACATTCTTAAAAGTTGGATATGTTTCTGCCGCATTTCCAGTTGGAACTATGGCTAATCCTGAATAATTACCTGCATTTAATTTAACATAAATAGGGTTTTCAACACTAGATATGAAACCAAATATTACTCGTTCTCCAGGTTTTAGATTACAATCAAAATCAGTTATACTAACACTTGTATTTACAATCTATACATCTCCGTTTGATGCATCAGCATTTAGCGTACTACTGGAATTAGTTATAGTGTATACACCATTAGCAACTCTAGGAACATTAAGCATACCTGTCATTGTACCTCCAGCAAGAGGAATATATCCTTTTCCTTCTACAAATGTTTTTACTGCATTTGATGTGGGTAAAGAAGCAGATGTATCGATAGACGTAACAACTTCTTTTTCACACGCAGCTCCTAATACATATCCGTTTAGCGGGCTGTTAATAATACTAGTATTAAAAATACTATTTATTCCTAATATTCTATAGTATGTGCCATCATACTATAAAGTAACAACATCATTAGCTGCAATAGTATCGGAAGCTAATGCAGAACCGTTATACTGAACAATAGTTTTAGCACCTGTGGTAGTAACATTTAAGGTTGCATTAGTAACGGTATTGCCTTTGGTAAAAGTAACCTTTATTATATTACCTTTCGATAATGTATATCCAGTTATAGATACAGTTTTTGCTTTTGTACCAACTGCTGTACTACAAGTTCCAGAAGGAATATCACCTATTATTATATTTCCACTATAAGTTAAGGAAGTATTATCTAATACTATTCCGTTAGAAGATGAACTACCTAAAGTAACATTTGGACGAATATAAATACTTCCAGTAGAATAAAGACCTAATCCATAACTAGTAGCTGCTCCAATATGACCAACAGTACCTAAGTTAATGCCTTTTGTAGTATTTGTAGCACTTGAAGTGTGTGAAGACGCATTTACTACACCGGTTATGTTTAAATCTTCACCAAAAGTAGATGTACTACTAATATTAAGCGTTGTACCATAGATACCCTTCCAGCGGGCAGAGGATGTACCTAAGTCTAGGACTCCTGTGTTTGCATTTAATGGCTTGAAATTTGTGCTACTTAACATAACTGCTAATGTACTATATGTTCCAAGACCAAGATATAAGTATCCACTAGAAGGTCCTTCAATAGCAGTTTTTGTAGCATCTGGACAATACATTTTTGCAGTAACCGTACCGTTATACATTAATCCGATAGTTCCATTGACATCAAGGAGATTGGCAGGCGACGTTGTTCCAATACCTACATTACCGTTTGTGTCAAGGACAAACCCCTGCGTCAAAGTACCATTGACTTTTGAATACATCCTTATTGCATTTCCATACAGGTGTAATGGAATGCTTTTGCTGTTTGCGAGGTAATAGTTCAAATGAACAAGATTATAATTTCCACCCCACATTCCGAGCATTGAATAGTATCCATCTTGATAATATGTAGTCAATCCTTTTCCAAGACTAAGATTCAAGTTACCGCTCATGGTAATGTTGCCAACATCTGTCATATCGCCTGAGACATTGGCAGAACCATTGAAACTCTGTCCCCATAAGGTGCGTGATGTCTGTAACGTAGTAGCAGACGCTACGTTGGAGTCGGTCATTGCTACCTGATGCCAGTCTGTTGCGGAATAACCTTTGTTGGCTCTTGCTCTGAACCATAAACCATTTGTAGGTGATGTTACTTCGTTATGCAACGCAGCCCATGCAAATTGCATTTTTAAGTTTGCGTCTACACCCTTTAGCTCGATAATACCGCCATAAGTGGTTGATGTAAAAGCGTTTGAAGGCACATTGAGCCATTTTGAATTGCCATGATAATTTGTTAAAACAGAATAGGCACTTCCTTCTCCATCAAGCTGCATGGTATTGGCATCACCGCTTGTATTCCCTGACAATATCTGTCCGGCGTAAAGATTGTTTGATTGCGTTGCATAATCGACTGTTAATGTCTTGTTAGTACCTCCAATAGTAACACTTATAGTTGTTCCGCTGTTTGATAAAGCTGAGAATAAATCAGACTTGTGTGTTCCATCAAGTAAGTCTGCATCCATACCGCTACCGCTTCCGTCATTATCTGTTCTCCATACAGTATATCCGTTATAGGTAAATGAAGAATCGGATACGAGTAGTCCGTTTGTGGAACTCGAGTACATCGTGCTATTCGGTCTGATAGCAATACTTCCAGTTGCATAGAACCCTGCGTTTCCTGCGGAAGAACTTCCGATATGTGCGACAGAACCGATGTCGATGCCTTTCCCTGACGTGTATGAATTATTTCCAACAGATGTTGTAATGCAGCCCGTCATCGTTCCACCAGACAAAGACAGATAATTTGCGAGGTTGTCTTGAACGAGATACCAGTTACTCCAAGACGTAGTACTGGTACTTGAATATCTCTCGTAGACATTTGTGTCTGAATATTGCTGTATGCGTTGGAAGATATACCTTTGTCCCGTAAAATAATTGCCAACCCACAGACGGAACGCTTGTGTTATACCTTCTGGGAGAGTTGTAATATACGGAACACCAGCAGTAGCATTTTGATAATAATTGTTCGGACTAATAAGACCGTCAATACTTACAGGGTTAGACGAAGACGCACCAAGACTTATTCCGCCATTCAAACGGAAAAATCCTGTATCGCTCTCCGTCTTAGTATAAGCATCAGTTATTCCATATCCATCAAGTGTTGTAGGAGTACTAGTAATACTATTAAAAGCAACAGATGTAAGATATGTATTACTATCTATACTTCCATCAGCTTTTAAAAACTGACTAGATGTACCTCCTCTTTTAATAAACGAACCAGCTTTTAATTCTCCAGTTGAAGGATTAAATGTAAGTCCTTTATTAGAATCAGTATAATAATACTTAATTTTTGAATCGTCTGCGTTTACTCCAAAAGGTATTGATCTATCGCTATTTGTCCAACTACTAGTGGCAGTGGTTAATATTAAAGAATTACCTCCGAGATCTATATCTCCTCCCATTGTTAAGGTACCGCCTATCGAACTGTTTCCGCTTGCACGAAAAGTACCTGCTACATGGAGTTTGTAAGAAGGCGAAGTAATGCCTATACCAATGTCTCCAGAAGAGTTGAGAATTAAACCAGTAGAGCGAGAACTGCTATAATACAGTCTTATATTATTACCGTATATATAGGTATCGTAACTTGTACCATCTGCATTGCCATATCCAATAAGAAAGTTGTTACCAGTATTTAATCCTAAGAGGATATAATTTACTGCATCTTCTCCTTCCGCTGGTTTGTTCTTTGAGTAGATATATTTCGCATTACCAAGGTAAATATTTCCCACATCTGTCATATTACCGCTAATATTCGTAGGTACACCTCCAGAAGTCCAGTATGTCTGTCCCCAAGCGGTCTTGCTTACAGTAGTCAGTTTCAATGCTGAGTTAGCATTGCCGCTTGAATCAAAACGCCCCTGTAAGGTAGATACGTCAGTCTGTAGTGTCGTTACATCACTTGCTGCTGCATAGTAACTTCCATGTTGCCCGTCAAGTAAGTCTGCATCAAGACCGCTGCTTGCACCATCGTTGCCTGAGTGCCAGATGGTGTATGCTGACGTTCCGTTATGGAATTGTGCGACGTGTGTTGGTGTTACTCCCAAGTAACCAGAAAGAGCGCCGTCTTTCATAAACCTAACCCACGCAGTAGATGTACCGCTGTTCCTGTCAACGGTAAGCAAATCAGCAGCAGTACCAGAGAAGGTCTTCTTTCCCGTTATCGTCTGAGCACCATCAAGTGTCACATAGTTACTGAGAGACTGATGCGATGTCAGAACCTTTGTTCCATTAGAATAAAGACAATTATCTGTTCCAACATAGACATTAACATTAGAATATGTCTGTGGATTAGCAGCTTGTGATGTAGCTCCTACTAAGAATAATTTAGTATCTACTTTGTTGGTAGAACCTGCTGTGTTTTTAGTATCAGTAGCACTAATAGTAATAACGTTACTATCTGCAGACATCTCAACATTAGTACCCGCCTTAAAAGTCTTGCTTGGACTTGTAAGTGGTTTATAAGTATCAACTGTTGTTCCAGCATTGTTTTTGAAAACAATGTTATATCCTGTATATGTATTATTAGTATCTTTTATCTTCTACGCAGTATATGTTAATCCAGTAACGTGTCCTTTAGCATCTCTTTGAGCTTTTACTCCAGTAAGAACCGTATATTCTGTATCTTTAGCGTATGTTCCGGCAGTTTCTGAAAGGGATGCAGTTAATTCAGAATCTACATTTGCTTCTGGAGTATAATGATTAGCAGATGAAGAAACACTCTAATCAGTTGATGTAATTGTTAATAAACCATTTTTAGCTTTTACTGTTGTAGCACCTGTGCCTTTAATCTGTACTCCACCAGACTTCGTATTGTTTTCTACAATATTTAGATAAGTAGCAGCGTTAGTAGTATCTGTAGTAGAATTAGAAGTAGCACTTGATGCTCCAAGTATAGGAGTTGCTGTATAATGAGTATCGTCTGCAGGGATACCTAATCCAGTTATATCACTTTTTTCTACGGCTGTAGCAGATTTAATATGACCTTCTACTGTTGTTGCTATTTTATAAAGTCCTTCTAATTTAGCTGTAGTTAAACGATTGCTATCAGTAGAGTGTGTGTATGCTGTTTTTCCCCTGTCTCCTCTATATGCCGTCGAAGACGTTTCTCCTAAAGCAAGAGAAGAGGTTCCAGCTCCTATGTTTGTTCTAGCATTAGACTTTTCAGTACTTGTCAAATTCTAAGAAGCTTCTGTACTTACTGCTTTAAAATTTCCAACATTTCCCAATCCAACATCAGACTTAGTAAGCTCTAAATCTGTTTTTATAGTAGAAATATTAACAATATCTGTAGTACTTTCGTTTATTGTTTGTGTCAGCTTTTTGCTAGAATAAGAAACATTGGAAACAGTAGAGCTCTTATCAGATTTATTTTGAGATATATCCTATAACACACTAGACGTAACTCCAGAATTTATAGCCTACCACTATGCAGCTGTAAATCCAGAATTATTCAATGTATATTCAAACAACCAATTTGTTCCATTAAACTTATATTTATCTACTTGAGATATTTCTGTAGGAGTATTATTTGCTGTAGGGATTAATATAAATACATAATCATTATTATCAGCAGTACTAATTTTAGTTTTTAACTTTGTATTAATGTTTGTCTATGTCGCTTCAATATTTAATTCTAAATCGCTTTTAAGATTATATGTTCCTTTAAATTCTGCTGTGGCTGTTGATACACTAGAATTAACAAAATTTTTATCTGCTAACTTATTAGAAGACGTTGCCTAAGAAGGAATTAAATCTAAAACAGAAGATTTTAACTAAGCTGTAGTTAAAAGATTTGTATTATTATCATCAGCAGAACTAGCTATATTTAAACCATCAAGCTTCTATTTGTCTTGAGCAGACATTATTCCAGCTTGTTGTGTAGATACATTCTGTACAGTTTTCTTATGTGGTGTAATAACTCCGTTTGTATCCTACGATACAGAATCAATAAACGTTAACCCGGTACCGTCTGCGTTTGGATCAGACACGCTAGATTGTTTTGTTTTATAATCAGAATGTTTATGTCCACTGTCCGTTATATTTCCATTTACATCTAATCCTGCAAAATTTCCATCTGTTGCACCAGATACTTTATCTGCCTTTCCACTTATATCTTGATGACTTTGTAAAGCACTGTCTGCTAATTCTAACGATTGCTAAACAGATTGAGACAAATCAGACTTAGGTATTCCATTAGAAGGTTTTTGATATGCAGTGTTTCCAGCAGATAATTTACTTTTTACTGTTTGTGACAAATCGTTTTCAGGTATTCCGCCAGATGGTAACTGATAAGCACTATCGGCACTATCTAAAGAAGCCTAAACACTTGTGTCCAAATCTATTTTAGGAATTCCCCCGTTTGGAAGTTGATAAGCAGTTGCACCAGCAGCAGCTCCCTCTCTAATAGTATTTAGATCAGAAATAACGTCTTGTTTCCCACTTATGTCCTAATGTTCTGTCAAATAACCAACATCATTGTTAAAAGAAGAGACATTTGTTGGTTTGTTTTTAATATAACTATCTTTTGCACTATCTTGTTGTGCCCAATCAGACTGTACGTTTATTTCTGCGCCGTATTGTATACCTTCTAGTTTAGATTTTAATTGGTCTGTAAAATCGTTTTGAGATAAACCTTTTCCTTGTACTTTATCTACTTTCGTAGAAAACTGTTGGGTTGTGTTTTGTTCTTGCGTATTTAATCTATCTGACAACCCGCTTTCTGCTAATTGTGCTCTATCAGATTCTGTCTGTACAGCAGACGAAATTACATTATCGACTTGATCTTTTGTATAATAATTATGTTCGACCCAATCTTGTGAAGCATCTCCTTGACCATTACGTACTTCAAACGTTGAAGAAGTTCCGTCGTCTAAACGTATAGTAATTTCGTTTACCCCTTCGGAAAGATAAGAGGTTTTTGTTTGTTCTATAGAGGATATAGATGTTCCTTTGTCACCTTTTTCTCCTTGAATACCCTATGGGCCTGTTTCTCCAATGTCTCCCTTATCTCCTTTTGGACCTTGAGGACCTACAAAAAAGATTTTCTGTTTTCTTACAACAAATCGGTCTTCTCCTTTCTTACATGGAGTTTTTGCACTGGAATCTTCGTTTTCTTTTACTATTGTAAAGATTGGTTCTTTACTTTGAAAACGCCAAGATACACCGTTAAATTTACCCGCAGCTTCGAGATAATGTTGTCCCAATTTAGTAGACCTATCCCACCATATAGACATTGTGTGTTCGTCCAATATCTCAAAACATTCTACAGGTGTTGGAGAATTGCGTACATACGATCTAACTCTTAAGTTTGCGCAACGTCGCAAATCAAAATCTATTATTTCTTTGCCGTCAAAGTCATACGCTCTTATTTCTACTATTGTTTCAAAAGCGTTTCCTTTTACTATTTTTAAATCGGTCATGTTAAAAACTGAATAAAGGCGCATCATCGTGCACATCGTTATCGGTCTCAAACCATTTTTGACCAAACAACGGCAATTCGAAGAGCTCAACCTGTTTGTTCTATTCTTTTGCAGCGGCCACTTTTACCTAGAACAACTCTTCCCTATAGATCATAACCATACACATAGCTATAAGGCGGTCCACGTTTCTTACACCGTCGTTTTCTATAAGTTCTTCTATAAGTGGTTCGCTGTATACTCTCTCTATATTAGGGTGGCCTGGTTCATATTCTTCCATTAGCCATTCTAGGATTAACCCTTCTCCATAGGCCCTAATAGCTTTTGTCATATGACAGCCTTTTCTTCTCTATACTCGGCTGTCTTTGAAGACTTCTGTGATTATCTTATCGGGTTGATCCGCTAGTAAATAGTCACAGTGTTTGTTTGTAAAGTATGGATATATGCCTTTACGTTCATTTTCAAATAAAAGTCTGGCATTATAGAATATAAGTAGTTTACGTACGTTCTCATAATACTCTTCGGCCGTGTCAGGTCGACCCGTATATTCGGCTACGATTACGTCTGTCCAGGCTTCTCCAGCTTTAACCCTTTTAAATATGAACGTAGATCCTAGGGAATTGGTAAATGACTCATCGTGGTCATACGGGTCACAACCCCCAATGTATAATCCAAATGGGGGATCTGGGATTGGGTATTCCCAGATGACTACGGATCCTCTTGGTTTGTCATCTTTCTTTAAATGATACGTTGTTATATCCCCGCTTTTCTTTTCTGTTGCTTGTACTTTACCGTCTCCGTCCCAACTAAGGTCAACTATGTGTTTCATATTCTTGATCTTCGTGTTAGTTCGGATTCTTGTTAATTGATTCATTAGAAGCTTTCTGGGGAAGATGTTTCTACCTAATTCCAGTACAGCTTCTTGTGGGTTTAATGGTCTTTCGGATACAAATCTATCTATAGATGTTTGTGAAGCTCCTCCGTCTTTAACAGTATTGCGCTAGTTTATAAGTTCTTCTATAGCTTTATCTTTCAGACTATTGCCAAATTGGTCCATAAAGATCTAATTGCCATCGTCATCAAATGACTATAGATTACTCCAAGCTGGAACAAAGAATCCGCATTCTGTTTGCTCTTGTCCTTCGTCCCATATATTTGGAAAACTTAATACGTTAAACGCTTTAGGGTTGTAGAATATATTCTTTAGACCGTCGAACGAACCTCCTTCAGTACCGCCGGTACCAAAGAGACAAAGTAGACCGAAAGCTACACCGTCGTCAGTTTCTACAGCAGGTTGTTCAATACGCCAAGCAGTTTCTAAGTTAGGGAATTTACCACCCTCTTCAAATAGTACTAGTTTACCACGAGTACCACGAAGACGTTCTGGGTCATTCTTAAGTGTTATACCAGTAATGCTGGACAAATAACCTTGTTCCGTTTGTTTACCGAATTCGTCGGTTACCTTATAACCACTTACCCTCTCTAAACGTGTACTTGTCAATCTCTATTTAGACCAAGCTGTATGCTTGTCTACGAAGTCCATTATCTGCCAAGCCTTAGTGAGCAATCCATCTCCAACTAGAAACTTCTGCTCACTGGCTACAGCAAAATTCTTAGATCCTGGAATAAGTTCGTAATTGCGGACTAACATACTAGCACCCTTAAAACTATATCCTCTTTGTCTACATTTAAGCGTTGCCATGTGTTTACCCTAGTTCTCAGCTTCTTCTATAGCGTTGAAATAGAAGTAATCATAGTCCCAGAAGTCAGGGAAGTTTAATATACGTTCCCTCTTTCTTCTAATATTACCGAACCTATCGGTATATTCCTTTTCTTCAAGCTTCATGATAGGGCTATAATTAAGGTAAAAATAATGATAACCTGTTATAGCATCTCCGTCATCTGCAACATATCCGTTAAGACATCTTTGTGTTTCTTGCTCCCAATATTGTATATAATCGGTAGTACCTCTGGGAGCTAATGTGTAGCATCCATGTTCTTGAAAGAACAGTGCTGGCCCTCTAAACTTGTCTGAGTTTAGGATTTTTTTATTAAAGTCTACCATACGTTATTGTTAAAGTCCTAGTTCTTCAGAAGGCTCATACAGTGCGTACGAATGCCAAGCTTCAATATCTCCTACCCACATAGTAGTGTGCCAGTTATACGGTGCTTGGTTTGCGCTGGTAAGAGTAAATACTGCAATTTTATGAGATCCAGTAGAATTCATTATTTCAACTTTCAATTCTGCATCTGCAAGATTGTCTGGTAGATCAGAATAATGTACAGTTGATAAATATACTTTACCTTTAACTGCATCATCATCCCCGTCAATAGCCGCAATAAGATCGCTAATTGTATCTTGGTTACTAGTTGGCCATGTAGACGGGAAAGGTTGATTAGAAATTACACTAATGTTTGTGGTATTTACCTATAACTGACCGTTGCTTTCTGTAATATAACCCACATCGTTTGTAAGGTCACTAAGTTTTGTGGGAATGGCGTCACCAATTTCTTTAAGTGTATCTAAAGCTGAAGATGCCCCGCCAATCACAGCGTTAATTTTATCTTCTATAAGTTTAGCTGTAGCATTAGCATCAAGAACGTCTCCAGAAAGATATCCCATATTTGGACCTACTTCAATATTTACTTTTCGGCGGATACCTAAGTTATCCATTACCGATACACCTGTTTTTCTATTCATTCTTTATCGGTCTCTTCTTTTTTGTTATATTCCATTAACGAACTTATAAACATTGGCGTAAACAAAGGTTCTACTATTTTTAATAGAAGATCATATTCTTCTTCCGTATAATCTTCCTCACCTTTAGAATTATAAATTTTCAGCGCCAATGCATGGCAAGCTACACCTGCGCCTTTATTATAAAGCACGTTAGCTATCTCTTCCTTTACGTTTGCCTCAACACAGTTTGTATGTGCTATGTCGGTATAAACATTAAACTTTTCAAAATTTATTTTCATATATCATTAATTATTTGTTACTGGTACAAGTATTCCTGCTGATACTGCTGCAGCAATATCTAATTTGTATTCTGGATCATAAATATCTCCAAAATAAACATCACCGTCTATTTTTAAATCTGCAACAGACCTTATTTCTGAAGGCCAAATGGCAACATAGTGCGAAGAATCGCTCGTGTTGTTAACCTATAAACCATTTGTACCCATTATACATTCCATAGCACCTCCGACAGTACGAACTCCGGCCGCACTGACTGTTGTATCAACAAGCCACGTATCTATAGTTAATACTGATTGTGCAGATTCTCCTTGAGTCGGTCTAGATATTACTAATCCGTTTGACAAAGTTAGTTTGCTAGCATCTATTGTCATGTTACCTGCAGTATCCCAACTAACTGTCCCGTTAGCCAAAAATCCAGAGCCACTCGAATTTATTTGATTAGAGTTCGAACCGTTGTCTACTTGAGTGTAAAGGCCTGCTGGAGAAATAAACATTTTGTATGTAGTAATAAGCGAGTCGTCGTTTGCATTATATGCTGCGTGATACATCGACAACGTTGGGCCAGTTAGCGAATTAAGTTCGAATGTGTTTATAAAATAGTTATTTTGGTCAAAATTCTATCTTATTTCTGTGGAAATAGTGTTTGAAGTAACATCAAATCCGCCAATCTTACCGGCAATGGTTTCCATAGAACCATCATTCATGATCTTAAAATTGTTGTTTGCTGTAACAAGGCCTTCAAGATTTATTTGATTTGCTCCAATAGTAGCAGCACTTATTCCGTTAGATACGGCAGTAGTAATCGCAGATTTAACGCCACTTCCGTCTTGTGCAATTAATGTTGCAACAGCTGTATCAAGCCCAGTCGACGTCTACAATCCTGCAATAGTTACACCCTGATCTGTCACAGTCTACGAAAGAGTGGCCAGCGAGGAGTGATCCTAATCGGATTGAACAAGAATTCCGCTTACTGTTTTACCAGTTCCTGTAACTGTTTCTGTAAAAATAGACGCTACTGCATTATCTGTATATGCTTCTGTGGCAATACCAGAAAGACTTGCACCATTTGTAAGCTTGTCGTTTATTTCTGAAACCAAAGACGCTTTTGCTACATAATTATCTCCTATTTGAGTTATTTCTGTATTAAGATCTGCAATGGCATCTTCTGTTTCACTTTTCGCAGCGGAATACA
>Ga0310690_10002112_pt1 | contig 33249 bp, 56 predicted proteins | sample AusTroGonzalo_MG_2_FD_207661 | JGI IMG/M metagenome (GOLD analysis project Ga0310690, IMG submission 207661) | Bovine rumen microbial communities from tropical cattle in Woodstock, Queensland, Australia - Gonzalo_04 (v2) (version 2) | ecosystem: Host-associated > Mammals > Digestive system >...
ACTTCCTTCATCGTTATAGCGATACACATAGTCACATCCATCTTTTTTAAATCCCATTTCTTCAAGTTTTGACATATCTCTTATCTTAAACATTTTCTTCACTTTCTTCCATTTCTTTAATAGCCTCTTCTTCCATCATAGCATCATGTAAGAAATCAGCATAAGCCCACTCTTTTTCTCTTTCTTCTTCATCAATATAAAATGGGTCATTTTCAAATTCGTTACACATAATATACCTCCTTTCAACTAATATAATTATACTAAACTGTACAATAGTTGTCAATACTTTATATAGAAAAAGTTAAAATATTTTAACTTAATCTAAATCATCCCATTTACTATTATTTATTTGTTCTTTTGTTTCTTTTGGTTTTTCCGATATGTTTATTTTTTCCCAATATCTTTGTGTACCATATTCATCAAAACGATGTGTGCCATTAGTACTTCTTACCCAATCTTTTTGATTTGATAATATTCTTGATATTTCTTTCGCATCCATTCTTGAAAAATTCTTTTTAAGACCATTATAACATTTTGTAAATATCTCAACAGTACAAACTCTATCACCAACATTTTTATCATTAAGATAATCTAAAACAATTCCTGCTCTTGGGTCATCTTCTACTGCACTATTTTGAGCATTTAATACTTCGTCATAATATTTGATAGGTATAGTTAAATAGGTTTTACCTTCTTTATATAAATGTAATGCTTCTCGCCAACATTCTAATATATAATTTCTAATATAATCTTCTCTACCAAATATATCGCTTGATGATGTTTTCATGTTAATTGGTAAATATCTTCTATTACCAGTTTTATCATATAAAAATTCGGTGTCGTTTGTAGTTCCGATGAATATGCAAGTTCTTGGATAATCATTAGTTCTTCTTGCATATGACTCTCTAAAATGGTCAACAGTTCTACTTATAAAACTCTTCATCGCTTCGACTTCTTTGCTTTTAACCATTGCCACTAGTTCCGATAATTCACATACCCACATTCCTTGTATGTTTTCTAAAGCATCTTTACCCTCAATTGTAGATAAATCAGCATAATATTTATCATTTAGTGCTAACCATTTTACAATTGTTGATTTACCTTTTCCTTGTTCTGATATTAAAATTGGCATATAATCAAATTTACAACCGGGTTTATATAATCTAGATATACCACCATAAAATATCATTCTAGATACTTCTCTGCTATAATTTGTATCTTCACATTTTAATATATCTTTTAAGAAATTATCAATTCTAGGGGTTCCATCCCACTTTTCATGTTCAATAAGGTCTTTTATTGGATGGTATTGTTTATGTGTACACGCTAAATTGAAAGCACTATAATATTTTATATTGTTATATAATCCATATTTTGTTTCTATAAAACATTGAAGTTCACTATCATCGTAATCGTTCCACGACCTTTCGGTCCCATCTTTTTCTATTCTAACGGGTCTATGCGATAATAAATTATAAGCAAATGTGTTCTTTATTTCCTCATCGTTTTCAAGAATACATACCATATTATCAATGGTTGCTTCAGGAATACCATTTTTATCACAAGTTAAACCAACTTCTTCAACATGATATGTAACTTTGTTTAAATTTGTCCTTAAATAACCAGCAATGTTATATTTTTTTGCTATATCCATAAGAGCATTCTTTATATGTTCTCTATCATCATCATTTACTTGTGAATATAGATTTGCGATATTTTTTGCATCTAATAAATCATCTTTTGTTACAGTTAATATATCCTTTTCTTTCATATTATCCCTCATACTCCTCAAAATAATCTTCTACTTTTTCATTTGGTTTTAAACGTTCCATTATTCTTCTAGCAACTGTTGGAGTACAAGGTTCTTTACCATCTAGTATAAGTGCTAAATGTTCTCGGTTATATCTAAGTTCTCTAGATAAGAATATTACTGGGCGACCATCTAAAAATAAGTCACGGCGATTGGTGTACTTACAAATTAGAGTTCTATATTCAAACATATTATTCACCTCCCGACATGACTTTCAATGTAATTCTAATATACAACATGAAGTTCAATATTGTCAACCATTTTAAAGAATAAAAATTAAAAAGATTTTTATATCTTTTTATTACATAAATTTATTAGACCAGAGTACACTCTCGGTTCCATATCTCCTTTATTTTCTTCTATAAAATCTTTAAAATCTTTTATAAAGTTTTCAAAATTACCTCGGTTATTGGAACGTAATTCCGAAATTTCTTTCTCTAACCTTTCATTTTCATTTTTTAATAACTCAAATGTATCGATTGTGTTATATATGTTTGCGACATTTAGTAAAAAATATTGGTATGTTACATACACCTGCTCTTTTTGAAATTTAACTTTATCTCCAAATAAAATCTTTGTTAGTTCTAACGCAATATATTGCTTATCTTGTAATTCGTTATTCATAATCTCCTTTTCCTTTCAATTCACTAACTTTATATTTATGTAATCTATTGTCTAAACACCACTCGCACTGCCACGGATTTCTATTCTTATGTCTTTTGCCTCCGTGATTACGACAATGATAACTTACAGACTTCCCCCCACGATATTCTTTTCTTTTCTCCTTACCGTGTTTAATCGCTTTATCTAAACCCATATTATCGCCTCTATATAACACTATGGTAGCACAAAAAAACTACTCTTACAAGTAGTTATTTCTTTCCACTATATAACTTGTCCATTTCCCAATTGTTCTTGCGATATGTTCTTCTTCTATCGGCGAAAAACCTATTTAACATACCAACGGGGTCTACAAAATCATATACAGTTGCTTTTGTCTTGTTTTCGTATGGTCTTTGAATACGTCCAATAGATTGTGTTACAATAGCAAAATCTTTTACAGGGGTTGCCATTACCAAATTAGAAAGTATTTTAACATCTAGTCCTTCTTTTGCTAAACTATAACTTGCAAATAAATATTTATATTTACCATTTCTAGCGTCTTCCAGTGCTTTTTCTCTTTTCTTTTTAGGCGTTCCCCCATCTATTTGCACACCGTTATCAACCATTGAACATAGGTACTTTAATTGGTCTACTCTATCACTTAATATAATCGTATACCCCTCAATACTTTTTAATGTTTTAATTATTAAATCATTTCTTTCTTTATCATTTGCTATATCAGTTATTAGTTTTGCAAACACAATTGTTCCTCCGTCAGGAGAAAAAACATCTTTGTCCCAAACATTATAATTTGTATCAATAACTTTAATATTTGCTGGTACTTGAAAACTATCTACTGGAAATCTAAGTAGTTCTTTTTCCTCATACACACAAACATATTCATTATCTTCCTTTTTAATTTCATAAATAACGTCTCCAATAATTCTAGTTATACACTCTTCTAGGTTATCGGCTCTATGAAGTGTTGCCGTTAGTCCTAATCTATAACGTGCTGCGAAATACTCAACACAAGTTCTAAACATTTGAAGTGTACTAGGGTTTACTGCAACCCTATGACACTCGTCCACAATTATCATACCAAACTCGTCTTGCTTTAACGCTCCGTTTTCAATAAACTTTATAAGTGTTTGTATTGTTGAAAACACAATATCGCCACTTATATCACATTTACCGTCAGTTATTAGAGATGTCTTGCATTTCATTTTTGTATCGGCTCTTTCTTTTGCTTGTTTTACTAAATCGGTAGTATGTGTTATAAATAATGTCTTTTGTTGTAATCTACTTACACACTCTAAAGCAAGTTCCGTTTTTCCCAAACCACATGGAAGAACAAATATACCGCTAACATATTTTTCAATACTAGGTGTTGCTAATTCTTGATAATCTCTTAATTTAATATTGCTGTTTATATTGGCTTTTTTAGTAACACTATAATCAACATAATCACTCGCAACGGGGTGGTAATTATATAATGTGTTGAAAAAGCCAATAGGAAGATATAAACTTCCACCAAACTCGGTATATAGTTTTATCTGCTTTTGCATATACCCCACATAGAAGTTCATACGTTTTTTCTTCTCATAGTCGGGGTTATTATATGTCAAGTTATCAATACAAAACTTTCTTATATCTTCCGTCGGCTCTTTTATTTCAATACAATTGCTTATTATAATCTTCATATAATCACTTCTAATCTTCTAGTTTTAAACTTAAACTAGCACTTACATTTGTTTCTTTTAGATACTGATTATATAATACAATATTTTCTTCTTTTAGTCTAGTAGTATCAAACTTATTCTGCACGTAGGCTTTCTTTAAATTAGCAATAATACCATTAGAGTTTACATTTGTTTCTCCTGTTTTCTCCATAACTTCCATAAGTTCATTTTTTAATTCGCTTTCTAATGGCTCTAATTCTTTCTTTAGTTTATTAATCTTTGTAGTTAATTCTCTATATCTTTTCGCACTATCGCTATCAATAGTGATAATGTTTTTTGTGTAATGTACTATTTTTTTAGTCATTGTTTAACACCCCACTTTTATTTAATATTGTCTTTTCAATAACATAAGTACCCAAGTTATTACCTTGTTCTTTGTCAAACTCACTTTCGTAAATATCAACATAAAAATTAATTCTTTTATTATCATATTTATAATTTAATTTATCTTCTAAATCATAATCTAGTATTCTATTCTCTTTAATATCAATAGACATATATTTATCTAACTCTTCAAACACTTGTTCTTTTGTATCATACACGCCTAATAAATCACAAGCACCGTTTTCCCACGCCCACTCTTTATAATTATCAATTCTCAAAACATATAATTCCATAGTTATTAATACCACCTTTCCACTTTAAAATCTTTAAATATTTTTTGTATCTTTTTTTCTAGTTCTTTGTTTGCAATATCAAACTCTTTTTCCTCATAACCATATTGATAGTCGTTTTCCATTTGATTTTTAATACTATATCTATCATATATTAAACAATACAATATTTCTTCTCTAATCGCTCTTTCAAACTCTTCTTCGGTTATATTCTTCTCATTAATATTATTGCTCTTTCTAACACAAGCGATATTCCAATACCACTCATTATCGCTTATGCTCCACGTTCTTGTGTACTTAACAATATCTTCAACTAACTCTTTTAACTCTTCCACAATTCTCACTCACTTTCTTTAATTTATTTTATATCGTCAATATATTCCTCTAACATATCAGCGATATAATTTAATACCTCTCTTATTGTTTCCTTATCGTTCTTTTCCAAATCTAACTCTCTTAACATACTAATTAGATTTTGAAATACTAATACCCTATTCATAATTCCTCCTTTATATTATATTCAATAAGTTTCCACTCACTATCAGTTATTATTCCTCTATCGTGTTTCTCTTCCAAGTTATAATAACATTGTCTTAAATACTTCTTGTTATGCTCTTGATACATTAAATCATATCTAATAAAATCTTCATTTTCACAAAATGATATTATTTCGTCCCAATATTTTCTTTGATAATTAATATCTCTAGTATTCATTTCTTGTATAACTAACAAAACATAATTCAATAAATATCTTTTATCATAATTTTTAACATAACTAACAAGTCTATGTTTCAATGTTCCTTTCTCCCATTGTCTTTTAATCGCTATGCACTCACGCCACTGGCTCACTAACATATCTTTTGGTAGATATGGTATAAGTTTATAATGCCATAAACGCATAATAACACCTCATTTCTTATATAATACTTTACCAAACTTTACAAAATAAGTCAAGTTATTTGAGATAATCTCTCAAAACATTTACTTTTATATTCTTAACCATTTTTATTACTATTCTTTCTTGAATATTCCCTACCATAGTTCTTATCTATCTTTCTTTTTTCAGTTATATACTTTAATCTTCTTGCATTATCTTTCTTACGTTGCAACATTACTTTATCAATAATCTTTTGTAAACTAGTATATAATGCCACGTTGTTATGCACCTTTAAATACATCAATATACTATTCAACACCTCTATTTCTTGTTTGTTAAACATCTTGCACCACATCACTCTCTTCCCAATAATCAACACTATAACCCATACCTAAATCATAGTTAATTGCAATTATTGTGTCGTCTTTTAACTCACTAATATCTTTCAATATTTCTTCTATTTCCCACGTTTCTTCTGCGTTATCTATAAGATATTTATACACCTTATCTTTTCTTCCTAATATCATTGTTCCATTATCAAATACTTTATTCATTAAAAACACACCTCGTCATTAATTAACTCTTGCATTAATTCGTCATTATCTTCACTATCTTTAAAATCTTCCCAGTTTTCAACTACTAAATCGGCTATTTTAGATATACCAATATTAACTTCGCTATCTAACCAACTATTTATTGTTAGAATACACATCTTTTCTTTATCGCTATCACTAGTTATCAAGTCCATATCATACGCTTGTAAACTTTCTTCTATACAACTAATAGTCCATATCATACTCATATTACTATAACCATTGTTTTTGATTATATAATCGTAAAACTTTCTGCTATCTTTATAATTGTTCATTATAAATCTTCCTCACTTTCTATATCTTCCATATTATAATAATCACTTATCGCACCTTTAAATACTTCGTCGCTAGTATAAACATTATTATCTGCATATAACTCTAAAAACTCGTCTAATATTTCACTTGCTCCGTCTTGTAAATCTCTTCTCATATTGTAATCATCAGTAGTTTCTAAATTACCATACGCGTCAAACCTAACATACTCTTCCATATAATTATAACTATTGCCACCATAATACACGGCTCTCGCAACTTCCATTTTGTCTTTGAAGAATATATCGTAAAACTCTTCATCATTTATTTCCCACTTATATTCTTCAAGACAACCATTATAACTATTAACTTCATTTACCATTTCCTCTAATGTATCAACATTATTTTGTAAATAATTAATCATATCTTCATAACTTATTTTATTCATAATCTATCTCCTCACTTTCTTTATTAACAAATACAATTCTCTTTAAACTCTTTTAAAAGTCCGTATCTCTTTCCTAACTCATAAAACATATCACTAACATATGCTACTTCTCCCCAAGATAAACCACACGCTTGATTATTAGAATAATCAATTGCCATATCTCTTATATATTCTTTTCTTTCTGCATATGTTTTACCCTTAACTTTAAAATCAGTTATAAATAATGTATCAACATATGGGCTAAAAACCATTGTATTATAGTCGCCCCAATTATCAAACATATACATCTTTTCTTCGTTTGTTTCATTATCTCTTATCGTTGCTAAAATTAATTTACTCATAATCTACTCACTCACTTTCTTAACTTATTTTTATTGTTTCCCAATATGCAAGTCCGTTTCTTCTTTTAATCAAATCTACATAACTATTCTCATAATGAATATATGTATGCCCGTCCTTTATTTCCCTAGTTATCTTTTCAATACTATATTTTGTTTTACTTCTATAACCATTAACTATTTCTTGACTAAAAATATAATCATTATTATACAAATAATCTTGTATCTCTTCAAATGTTTTTCCCTCATTAATCATTTTGTCAACAAGTAGTAATGTTTCTTTATGTAATTCACTTAACCATATCATTTTAAATCAACTCACTTTCTTAATAATTATATTCGTATTCTAATAATGGCTCATTATCAATTAATCTACCATTATCGTATACTTCTTTTTCCAATACTATATGAAAACCACTAATACCATATAATTCTTCTTGTAAATCTTTATCGGTGGTATAGTTATCATATAAATCTTTAATCTTGTTATAACTTCTTGAAAACTCAATTTCCCCATAGTTATCGCTTAACCTGTAATAAACACCATTTAATCTTTCAATTCTAATTTCTTCCATAATTAATCTTCCTCACTTTCCTAAACTTTACAATTAAAGTCTTAATTTTAAAGGCTTTTTCGCCTTTCTTGATATAAGTATATCACATTATGGTATACTTGTCAACCACTTTTTGTAAACTTTTTTAATTTTTTTTTAATCTGCTATTTCTATAATATCATTTATATAGAAATCAACTATCTCTTTAAATGTTCTTGTTTCTAATGTTCTATATGGTATTAATATATAACCATTATTACCAATTAACTTTAACTTATATTTATATACGTGCGTTCTTATACCATAAATGTGTCTATCTTTTAACTCATATAATATTTTGTTTCTAAACTCATTTATCGTAATACCTTTACTTTCTAAATATCTACTTTTTGTTTTCATTATTAACTCACTTTCTGCAACAAGCAATATTATTTCAATGTTCCACGTGGAACATAAACCTATTAATTGCCTTTCACATACAATACTATACCATACTTTACTATACTTGTCAACCCATAAATTGCAATTTTTTAAAAAAATTAAAAAACCCTTATAAATAAAGGGCTTATATTAATCTAAATCAGCATATTTATTATCTTTTATTTCACTATCAATATTATTATCAATAATATCTTTTAAACTAACTTCGTTATTAAGTACTAACTCATTAAAATCAATACCATACATTTCATTATATATATACATAACATAATAATTATCATACTTAAATAACTTATATTTAAACTTGCACCATGTTGTAATAAAATCATTAATATCTTCATATCTATTATGTGTTCCATAATCATTATTGCAACCATATAAATATGCCATTAATTCATTTACTCTTTGTCCCCCTGCAAGACACACATTAACATATATTTTTGTATTATTTAATTTAAAACTATATTGATATGGAATAATATTACCGCAACCAACTTCCAATATACCTTTCGTACTTCTATTTCTTTTACTTTTTAATAGTTCTTTCTTTTTTTCTTCTCTCTTTTTCAACTGCTCTTTTTTCTTTTGTTCTCTCTTTTTCAACTGCTCTTTTTTCTTTTCTTCTCTTTCTTTCTTTTTATTTTCAATTTTTTCTTTTTTTTCTTTTTTCTCTACTTGTTCCAAATCCCGTATAAGTTCTTTTAAAAATCTATCGTTTGTGTTCATAATTATCACTTTTCCTTTCTTTATATAATATATTATTATATCTTTATATAATTGTCAAGTAAAAATTATTTCAATGATAAATAATCATAAATAATCATAAATAATCATAAATAATCATATTTCTTTAAACAATGCTTATTTTCGTTTATATCTAGTTTACTACTCTGTTTTCTTATTTTTCCCTTATATTATCTATATTTATACTAATTGTAAACATAGTAAACATAATAGTAGATAGTAATAGAGTAAAAAAAAAATTATTATTTTCATTATATATAATGAAAAAAAAAAAAAATTATTTTTTATCTATAAAGTATAGACTAGTCTGTTTATGTTTCGTTTGTTTACTTTCGTATTTTAATATTTATATTTTTATTTAATAAATGTGTTAGTATAGTATTGTAATGTCTTGTTATTTATGTTATAATCTTTATATAGGAAGTGAACGTGTTATGGCTACCTCAAAAAGAGATTATACTACCAGAGAAGAAAGAGAACAATTAGTAATTGATAAAGGAACACCTAAAAATAGTAATCTTCATAAAATTATTGATTATATGTCTCAACCTAATATTAAACAATTTAACGCTCTTGTTACAACTAAATCTTTTGAAAAGTTAAGAAGTAATAAGGGACGTCCCCAAATATTTAAGACTAGAGAAGATTGTATTGCTGATGTAGAGGGGTATTTTAAATTATGTTATGATTATAGTGTTCTTCCTACAATTGCAAGTATGGCTCTTTATATGGGTTTTAATAAAGATAGTTTATATGCAAATATGAATAATCCAACGTGCGACTACTCCGATGTTCTAAAAAATGCCGTTGCCACTTGCCACTCAATGCAAGAATTACCAGCATTAGACGGAACACTAGCACAACCAACTTATATTTTCAATGCTAAAAACTATTATAATATGCGTGATAGTCAAGATATAACACTATCAGCAAATAATCAAAACCAATTAAACACTACTAATATCAATGTAATCAAAGAACAACTTGTTTTAGAAGACGAACCAAAACTGATAGACACAAAATAATTTTCAAAACATTTCGGTTATTGACAAAACCACCCAAAAAATTACTAGACTTAACAATTTTAATAATGATTTTAAGAGACAGAAAAATTTTGAATTTTGTCTCCTAAATTTAAGAGACAACAAACTGTCTCTTTTTCTTTATTTTTAATAAAACCCTTTCAGTTATTGCCATTAAAATTAAAAAAATACCTCGGGTTATTGCCCGGGTTATTGAAAATATTTACTTTTTTAAAACTTTTTTTGTCTCCTAAAACTTTTTCATATCGCATTTTGTCTCTTATTTCCTACCTAATTATCATATCGTACATCACTTATTATCATATAAGAGACAACAATTATTGCACCAAAAAGAAGTGGTATTTTTTACCACCTCTTAAAGGGTAATAGTAATAAGTTAATTGTTAATCTAAAAGCATAACCAATAATTTTGAAATTAAATGCTATAAACTTTATAATTAGATATGTAATCATTTTTTTGTTGTCTTTTCCTTTCCTAAACCTATTATAATTATAATAGGCTTAACAAGAGAAAAGATTATTTCTCTTTTGCAATTAAAACACATTTTACATATTTATCTAATAGATTATTAATTTTTGTTTGTTTGCTTTTGTATGGTATATCACTATTATATATTTTTCTTGCTTTCTCGTTCATCTTTCTAGTGAACTCGTATTCTCTTATGTTTCCAATAGGAGCATATCCAGTTGATATGATAGTATTGTTGTTTATTTTGTAATAATCACAAGACCACCCATAAATACCACTTGAATAATAATCGGCGTCCTTATACGCAAGCAAATACCACGCATCACAATAACCTATTGATATTATGTTGTAATAGTTGTCTCTAATTGCTTTCTTACTAACTTTAATTTTCATTTTTCAAATAACTCACTCTCTCGCTCTGCTTTTGTATGGACTTGCGACCATTACCAATAATGGTAGTAGCATTAAGGGAGGGTGTATATATTAACCCTCGTTTATCTCTATCGTGTCTCCGTCGTATAGTGTTATATTATCTATAATCATTTTAAGGGCTTCGCTTCCGTCTTTTGCAATAACCATATCATTATAAACTTTTGCACCACTTCCGTTATATATTGTAATAATAAATGTTGTCATTTTATAACCTACTTTCTAACGGCTATTAATCGCCGTCGTATTAATTGTACCATACTTTACAAAATATTACAATAGTTTTTTATCATTTTATTAAATAAATTTTTATACATACATTTGTTTGTATTATCATTATATTATAATAGGAGACAATTTAAGAGACATAAGAGACACTTGGGGGAGGGGGTGTCTCCTAAAATACCCCCACCCTAAAATCAACACCCCGAGCAAATTTTTTAATAAAAAGACTCTTCACTACTTTACAACACTTTCCAACTATGATATAATTAAACCAGAAAGGACTGATATAACTATGGAACAAAATAACAATATCCTTACCATTAACCCCAATATCCTTAACGAAGGCAATCAAATGGAAGTATTGGACTTTAGTGATGATGAAATGGAAATGGTAGTAAGATGTAATAATTGCGGTAAACCAACAAAATATGGAATGACTAGAATGATAAGTGGTTTCGTTGGATGTGATAATAAAATTATTGTAGATGGAAAAGAGGTAGAATGCTACTTTGGGGATTTAATGCCAAGAGTGATAGACTGGAAAGAAAATCACTATGATTTATATAAAGTAGGCAAAGTATATCGTTGGAGAGATGGTGCTAATGGAGGTATTAAATAGATTATGAAAATAAACGACTATGTAAAAACCTATAACTTATGTACAGGAAAAATACAAATAGGTAATGTTTGCAATATAGCCAATAAAGATAAAGAAAATAGACGTATGGAGTGGTACAAATGAGTATCGTTATGAAGATGAAAAAAAGTATCGCACAATAAAACCAAACACGATAATATGGGATAAACGTAATAAAAGATATGTATTTGCTTATTATGATGAGATGACAAAAGGTCATGCTTGCTTTTCAACAATAGTAGTAGATACTTGCGAAGATTTATCGTGTTTATTAGTAAATAACGAAAAGGTAGAATATAATTTTTATTATTAAATGTTTAGAAAGCAAAGGTGAGTAATAATGGTTGAAATATCTGAATATTTGCTATTAAGAAATATTGAAATGTATTTAGAAACTAGAATTGAATTAGAATTAGAAGATAATAATGGTTTTAGTAATATGTCAATTGAAACTTTAAAACAAATGAAAAATGACTTAACAAAATTTTTAGATAAAATATCTGGAAATAAAGTAGGTGAGTAATAATGAACGAAGAGATAAAAGAAATATTAGATGACTTAGATTATTGTATTGCTAGAAAAAGGGGAACAATAACTTTAAATCATAAAGACTGTGGATTATTATTAGATTGCATAGCTAATCTAGTGGAAGAAAATGAAAAATCAAAAGAAAGAATTTCATACTTAGAAAGAAGTAACGACCGCAGAGAAGATACAATATTAGGTTTAAGACAAGAAATAGCAGAACAAGAAGATTACAAATCAAGATGTGAAAAAGCAAGTGAACTATTGAAAAGTAAAAAAGAAGAATATAGTAATCTACCTGATTATCATCAATATTATGTAGAGGGTTATGATAAAGCAATCGAACTAACACACTCATCACATAGTGGAGTAATGTTGGAAACAATAAAGAGTGCTACAATAAAAAATTGTGATGACTTATTAAATATATTAGATGGTGGAAGTGAAGATAATGTGTAATAGAGAATGTATATGTAAGAACTGCAAAAATGGTCCTTGTGGTATTTGCAAATATAATGAAGAAGTTATTAACCAATGCAGAAGCGTTGGAGTTGAAGAATGTAAGCATTTTGAAAAGAAAGAAAAGGTGGACGAAGAATGAATAAATGTAAAGGTTGTCAATGGTATGGTAAACCTTATTGGAGTATAATAAACCCTTGTGATAATTGTCCTAGAGAAAATACTAATGTAGAAATAATAACAAGATGGCAAGACCCAACTATTGAAAAATACCAAAAAGAAATAGATAGATTAAATAATATAATAAACGAATTAGAAAAATGGTTAAAAGAAGATTTAAAACAAGTATATAGAGATGCAGGATACAGAAACAATATTATTAATGAAGTTTTAGATAAATTAAAAGAATTAAAGGATGAGAATAATGAATAATGTTATAATATTATTAGCGATGACATTATTTGTCATAGGTCTCATTATATATTTTGATATAAAATAGAAAGGATAAGAAGATGAAAGAGATAGAAAGGATACCACTAGTGGAACTAATTAGATTAATGGGTGAGTTGGAAAAAAGTATTAATACTTCTATAGAAGAATATAATATTTTAAATGAAGAATTAATAAGAAGATTTCCACCCCTAAAAGAAGTATGTGAACCTAAAAAGTTGATAAAGAAATAATATAATTTAAGGAGATGTGATAAAACATGGATAAAATGAAGGATTTAAAAATGTTCCTGCAGGAGCATTATCCTACTTGGCAGGCATTTAATACAAAGAACCTAGTGGGTGATAACATGAAAACAGTCTATGAAAAGAATGGGATTAGAGTAGACGAGTGTAAAGGATGGAAGTATATCGAAATCTTTGGACTTACAGATAAGGAATATAAGTCCCTAATTGACCCAGATAATTGGTATACATTAAAAACATTTAAAAAGTAAGGTGATGAATAGGTATGGATGATTTATATTTAGAGAGAGTACAAGGATATATTGATGAATTAGTTCGTTGTAAAATAGAAGACTGCGATTTTTATTTAGAACATAATGAAGCGGCAGAGTTTTGCGAGTATATTGAGTCACTTTTACATTATCAAGTAGTTGTTAAAATGAACCTAGATAATGTAGGGGAGAAAATAGTGGAGGAAATGGAGAGAAGAAAAAATGACTAATATTCCAAAGCATTTGTTAAATAGTAAGTTAATTACAGATAGCGAGTGGGATGAATACCAGGATTTAAAGGAAAAGGTTAAAATGTATGAAGACCCAGATGATTTAACACTTTTTTATATGTGGTTAGATGAAAGAGCAAAAGATAAATTAAAGAAGTTAGAAGAAGAAAATATGCGTCTTAGAATTGAAGTTAGTGCTAGAGAAGAAGAATATAATAATTTAAGAGAAAGACTTGGTGCTCTTTATGGGAAAGATAGGTAACTATTTAATTGCGATGTATGACATGGAAGAAAATTTAGTTGCATCTTTTGATAGTTACGATGAATGTGCATCTTTCCTTGGTGTAAACACTCGTGAAATTATGAGTTATATATGTCGAACGAGAAAAGGTGATAATCGTAAAAAGAGATTTAATGGAAAATGGTATAAATTATATAAAGTGGAATATGATGATGAATATAATTATTTTGAAGGAGACGAAGAACTATGATGTGGAAAGATTTATTTGGAAAGAAAAAGAAGAAGATAACACACCCAAATCATAAAAAGCGTGGCAGGTGGTATACTCAAAAGGAAGTAGAGCAGTATAAGGATGGCAAGTTAATTGCGATTTATAATTCTGCTTGTGAGGTACAACGAACACTTGGGTATGCGAAAGGACATATTGTTGAGTGTTGCAATGGAAAAAGAAGAACAGCATATGGTTACGAATGGAAATATATGAGTTATAATTACCTTAGTTATGAAGAAAGATGTGAGAGAGCAATTAAGATTATAAAAAGTTATAACATTGGGAAGTATGATTATACAATTCCTCAAATTGGAATAATTGAACTTATGGACGTGCTTGGTGGTAAACCGTGGAAGTAGTAAAGGAACTTCAAGAGATTTCTAATAAATTAGATGAAATTGATGAATATTATAATGGTCTTAGCGATGAACTAAGTAAGGTAGATTGTAAAATTCAAGACCTACTTCATTATATTGAGTTTAATACCATCCAAGTTAAATGGTGTTATCGTATGATGAAAGAGTTAAAGATGTTAAGAGAAAAGAGAAGACTTATAAAAAACGATATGGAAATACTTTCTAAGTATAGTGAATTAAAAAATAGACTTCCCTCTATGGAAAGTAGAAAATTTATGCTTACTGAGATTTTTAAAAAAGAAAAGCAATTAAATAACCAAATTTATATTAATAGGTCTTATTCGGAAGAAGAAATAAATAGTATTGTTGGGAAGAGAGGTGAGGATAATGAAGAAAACAGTAGTGATTAATGGTAAAGAACATAAAGTGTGGGAATTTGAGAGAATTGTGTATTGGTTTTGTTTTGCAAACTTAATTGCACAAATGATAATTCTTTATTTAAACTTTACGACATTTAAAAATAGTATGGTAACTAAAGCATTTTTAGGTGGACTTCAAACAGTAATATTACCACTTACAATTATTTTAGCAGTAGTATCTACCCATAATAGTCGTATATATAGACTTGTTAGAGAAATGCTAAATGAAAACCTTAGATTACTTGAAGAAGAACGTAAGAAAAATGTGAAAAAAGCACCTAAAAATTCATCTAAAAATGTGAAAAATGTACCCAAAAAACCTAGGAAAAATGTGAAGGAGACTAAAGATGGAACAAAATAAAATAACAATTTATAATGATTATCATAACTTTGAAGATATGCTTTTATGTGCGTTTCGTTATGCAATAGGAAGGCATACTTATATAGTTAGTGAAACTTGTGATTTCTTTAAAGAAAATGCTCATTTGATTAGTAAAAGAATGTTTGTGATAATGTTAAATGATTTAGATGAGCAAATAAGAATTTATGAGAAGTTTGAAGAAAAAAGTATGAATGTTATAATGGATTTAGATACATTATATTTATTTAAAAATTTCTTAATAGAATATGGAAAAGGATTAGACATAAGTACGGAAGAAGGATTTTAATTCGTTTGACATATACTTAATAATATGCTATAATTAAATTGGCTCTCAGGTTTGGGAGCCATCCTTTATTCTATTGTTGCTTATTTTATAAGCAAAGTATAGAACGTTCAAAATAAACTTCCATGTTTATTTTGTCCCCTTCAATACTGATGTTTTGGGTTCTCTTCCAGGGGGTTTCCCAAAGCATTTTTTATTGTATTTACCTTCGTTTTATAGTATAATAATACTTGAAGGGAGACTATTATGGACACATATAACACGATTATGAATTACTTTGGTTATAGAAACCAAATGAAGAAATTAAATGAGGAATGTTACGAATTTTTAGAAGCAGTTGATAATTATGAAGATTTGCTTATGATGATTAAAGATATTCCAGAAAAAGATAGATTAGTAGCAAGAGATTTTGTTATTGAAGAAATAGCAGATATGTTTATTATTATTACACAGTTTATTGCAAAATATGAAATTGAGAAATATGAAGTAGATAAATTTATTAACTATAAGTTAGATAGAACCATCATGAGAATTGAAGATGGAACATACGATAAAGAGAAAAATGAAGAATAAAGTATTGACAAGTTTTATAAAGTATTGTATAATGTAATTGTCAGTGGATGTTCCATAATCAGGTCCACTGAACTCATGCTACAATTGCATACTGCAAAAACCACAGGTTGGATACTTCTAATACCTATAGGATAGATTTATCTCTTGTATCCAACCGACCTTTATCGCCCGAGAGGGCGACCAAACATATTATGAACTCGAGAGGCTTTTTGAGTAAAATCTTTATTCTACTAAATCACGTTCTGCCTCTCGACTCACTTTCTCGCTGGGAAGTGTGACAGGACACATAGCATTTGGTTTAAACCCGAATGTTTACTTGTTGGATTTAAACCCAATTAAGTAGCGGGTGCAACTCCTGCCCTAGCGACTAAATATTTTTTTATGTATTATATGTTCTTTGATAAAGTTGTAGTAGAACGTTGTGAAAAACCTAGGTTGCACCTAGGCAACGGTATAAATCTCGTTCCTAGTATCAGTAGGGATACCTTCTGTGATTAAGGTGACTTTGTATGGTAACATACAAGGTGGGAAAGATAAAGAGGTCTTGAAAGAGATTATAGCGGTCTATTATGAGAGTTTGTAAGGTAGAAACTAGTCGGTTCCGTAATGTCGAAAAGGGTGGGGTTTCCCACTTCGGAGTAGAGCCAAGAAATGTACTATCGTGGTTGATAGAGCAAATTAAGGGTAATGACCAAAATAAGGAACTTGTGCCATTGATACTGCGAGAGCAGTGTATAAGAACTAGTCGCCGTCCAAGTAGCACAAAGTGGCATTGATTTTGGATTGATTGTCCTAACACTGATGTTATGCTAAACATCTAAAAGAATTAGTAAATATTCCTAAAGCGTGTGAAAGGTGGGGGTATCAATCCCTTGCAGTGATTAAAAGAGGTATAAGAGGACATGGGGTCGCAACCTATTAGGACTTATGCTTGCTGGTGACCGAATAACAAATGTTCATATTAGATTAGTATGAGGAGTACCTATTACGATTTTATCAAAGAACATATATACAAATTTCATTTTTCCATATAGCAAAAGAGTGTACCACTTTTCTTTTATTAATATTAAGAGTGTACCACATTCCTTTTAGATTAATATATAGTGCATACAAATAACAAAGTTATTATTACTCAACCAGGTCACCTCCTTTATTTATGTGACTGATGCTATATGGTTCCAAAATGGTCTATGTTATCATAGACCTCCTTTCTTTTTATTTGACAAAAAAGCACGAAAGTGTTATACTTATATTGTGAGTAGTAGGTGCTCACAGGGTAATACATTCCATACCCGCGTATAGTTCCATAGTTGCGAATATCATCGAAAAACGGTGATATTCTTTTTTATTGCTTTTTTTCGTAAAGTATGGTATATTGTAAGAGAAGAATATCGCATTTGAGGAGAAAGATAATTAATATGATTAAAGAGCCAATGAAGTTCTCATCCTATAACGATTTCTACGAACGAAGGGAAAAAATAAGAGAACTATATGACAAACTTTGTACTACCGATAAAACTATATATAAATATTATATATATTCTAGGAGATATATTGCCGAAAAAAAGTGTGATGCAATGTGGGCATATATAAATAATTTGGAGCACGAAGACATGGCTTGTTATCTCGAATGTTTAGAGAAGGAGTATTATAGACATAAATTATGAAAGAGGACGCATTAGGTAGAATAAGACAGTGGGAAGAGTTATATGTTAAGGTAAAAGATAGAACAACAGAACCATATTTGCAAATGCTTGATGGTATGAGAATGGATTATGAACTCGTTAAGGACACTGAGGCTTGCCCTGCTCTTTGTGATGAAATTATAAATCTTTGTGCCACAAATGAAACAATTGATGAAAACTATAGAGCAAAATGTATGCTTGATGCTCTTGATACAAAAGCAAGGATGGGGGATTTTAGGTCATATTGTATGGCTCTTGAGTGGAATAGACCTATTGAAAAGCAGTTTTTTCTTCCAAGAAAAAAGGTCCTTGAAAAACATGGACTTATACAAGCGATGCAAGATGTTGCAGATGATAAATTAGACTTCTTATTTGTATCAATGCCCCCACGCTGTGCGAAAAGTACAACGGGATTATTCTTTTTAACTTTTATGGCAGGGTTATATCCCGATAGGTCTATTCTTGGTAGTGGGCATAGTACAGCACTTGTTCAGTCTTTTTATAACGAGATATTAAATATAATGGAGTCGGAGGAATATCGCTTCCACGAAATATTTCCAAACACTAGACTTGTTAATAAAAGTGCAGAATATTTGTATTTAGACCTTAATCAAAATAAAAGATTTCACACGATTTCGTTTAAGAGTATTGAGGGTGGTTCTACAGGTGTTGTTGAAGCAAGTAATGTTTTATATTGCGATGACTTAGTGAAAGACCCTGAGCAAGCAAATAGTCGTGATAGATTGGATAAATTATTCCAAAATTATACCAGCACTATTCAAGACAGAACAATTCAGCGTCTTTGTAAAGATGGACAGTATCGCAGATGCCCTGAAATACATATAGCAACAAGGTGGTCGTTGTATGACCCCATTGGTAGACTTATTAGTATATATGGTGAAAAGTATAGTGACAGAATAAGAATAATAAATATCCCTTGTTATGATGAAAATGGCGAAAGCAATTTTATGTATGAATATGGAAAAGGTTTTAGTACAGAGTATTATCATCAATTACAAATGACCGAAGAACCTACTGTTTTTGCAGCAAAATATCTAGGGCAACCAGTTGAGAAAGATGGGCTAGTATTTATGAAAGACACACTTTCTTTTTATAATGAACTCCCTGGTGGCGAACCGGATAGAATAGTTGCTTATGCCGATGTATCTCATGGTGGTGAAGACTTTTTCTCACTTCCAATCGGATATGTATATGGTAATGAGGTTTATATAGAAGATATACTTTTTGAAAATAAATTCGGTGGAGATGATTATATTAGACCTAGGATTTGCGATATTATCACAAAGCATAAGGTGCAAAGATTTGGTATAGAAAAAAATAATGGTGGTGACTTTTTCTCAACACTAGTATCAAATGACCTTAAAAGACTTGGATATAGGTGTAATATTACAACACACAATGCACCAACTAATAAATCAAAAAGAGATAGAATACTTGCTTGCCAAAACGAGATAAAAGGTATTGCTGGAGAAGAAAACACATACAGGTTATATTTTAAAAGTGATGAAGCAAGAAAAGGAAATAGCATGTATGCTAAAGCAATGAACCAACTTTATAATTGGAACCAAAATGAGACTAAACAAAAGACCCAACATGACGATATGCCAGACTCTCTTGCTGGTCTTATTACAAATGTGCTTGGTGGGAATAAACCCAAAGCAAAAAGTATAGATGCTTCAAGGTATTTATAATTGTTCAAAAGTTGACAAAATGTGTACGAGGTGGTATAATTATGAGTGATAGAAGATGTCAAAGCGATGTCTTAAGTTACGAACTATGTCCTCATTGCGGGAAAAAATTGTTTAGAGTTTCGCCAAATAGTGTGTATGAACACATATTCGTTTGGTGCAAAAATTGTAAGAAAGAAATAGAAGTTAGTAAAAGAGCCAAAGAGCCAAGAAACTAGTTGTTTTTTGGCTTTTTGTTTTATATATAAGGACGGGTGATATGGATGGATACCAACATAGATAATGTTACTACTGATAGTAATCGTATTGTTTCATTGTTTAAGAATAAAATAAACTATGGAAGAAAAAGAATTATTCTTGATTATGAAGAAGTTACACCAGAGAATGTAATTGAGGTGTTACAAAAAGCATTAAATATCCATGCTTCAAATAGGCAAGATTGTGAATACTTAATAAATTACTTTTTAGGTGACCAAGATATTTTATATAGAAGTGCTCCAACAACATCTGCTGTTAATAATAAAACTGTAGTTAATTATGCTTTTCCTATAACAAGAGAAATAGTTGGATATACACTTGGCAATCCAATCGAACTTATAGCAAAAGATACTAACAAAAGAGATATTGTTAAGAAAGTTACAGATGCTTATGATTATGAAAATGTAAATACAACTGATGTTTGTGCTGCTATATATGGTTCTATTTGTGGTTTATCTTACTATATAACATTACCTAGTAGTGAAATAACAAAAGATAATACACCAGATATACCAATTGTTATTGATTATCTTGACCCTAGAGATACATTTATCGTTCAAAGTAATACAATAAGCAATCCACAAATAATGTCTTGTACAATTATTAAAAAGAATAATGGCAAGAAAATATATACTTGTTATACTGATAAATATAAAATTATTGTTGATAATATGACCGATGTTACTTGGGAATTAAATCCTATTGGTAAAGACCCAATAACAATGGTTGAAAATTCAGTGTTTCTTACTGGAGACTGGGAACAAGCGATTAGTATAATGAATGCTCAAAACCTTGTTGCTAGTGACAGTTTGAATGATATAGAAGGTACTATTAGAAGTTTACTTGTTATTCTTGGTGCTGAGTTTGAAGAGGGTGATACAACTACTCTTACAAAAATAAAACAAGATAGATTACTTTCTCTTACTGCACCAGGTGGTACAAATGTTGATGCTAAGTTTATAGCACCAAAACTTGAAAGCACTAGTGTTCAAAATATAAGAGAATATCTAGATGAAGCAAGGAACATAATTACTGGTATTCCTGATAGAGAAAATAATGCAAGCGGTGGAGATACTGGTTCGGCAGTTCTTAATAGAAATGGTTGGACTGATATTGAAATTGTTGCTAGACTTAAGGAAATGTTTATCAAAAAGGGTAAGAAGAAACAACTTGAAATTGCTCTTAAGATATTAAAAGTTTTAGGAATAGTTGATGATGATTTAAATGCCATTGATATAGATGTTAGTATTCCAAGGCATTCAAATGACAACTTATCAACTAGAGCAACAGTATTTAGTACACTTGTTGCTACAAATGAACTTGCTACTGTCGATGCTCTTGAATTATCTGGACTTACAAATAGAGTTACAGAAATGGTAGAGCGTGGAGAAAAAGCAAAGATAGAAAGACAAAAACTTGCTATTCAATTTGCTAAGGCTTCTGCCGATGCCAGTGGTGAAGGTAAAGATAGAGAAACAACTGGTCAAAATAGAACCGCTGAAATAGAAAAAGCGGCATCTGTCGCTATGAATAATGGAGAAGATAAAGAGTAATAATTAGTTCCCTTCGAAGTCTTCGGACCGACGATGAAAGAGGTGTATCTTTGGATACATACCGAAAGGACTTAATTATATAAATTCGTCCGAGTTGCAGGACGTTTAAAGAATTGCAACTTGTAATTCGTCAGAGAAGACGTTTAATCACTACAAAGGAGGAAATATGAATTTTGAAAATTTAAAAGGTTTGATGGGCGAGTCATACCATGAGGGGATTACTGCTGAAGAAGTAAATAGTTTCTTTGCAGATAAGAATTTCGCTGACCTATCTACAGGTCAATATGTGGATAAAAATAAATACGATAGAGATATTCAAGCATTGAATACAACTATCACAGAAAAGCAAAATGCTTTAAATGCTAAATTAACTGATGATGAAAAGGCTAATCAAGATAGAGAAGCAGATAGGAAGGAAATCGAGAGATTAACTAATTTGCTAAAACAAAATACTGTTAATAGTAATAAAAACTTAGCACTTAGTTCACTTTCTGGATTAAAAACTATTTTGGGTCTTAAAGATGATGATAAGGACTATTCTTCATTTGTTGATAGTATTGTTTCTGAAGACGGTTCTAAAACTAGTTCAATCGCAAAGTATGTTGCTAAAATTACTAATGATGCTTATGAAAAAGGTAAGAAAGATGCTTTAAAAGACTCAATGGGAAATTTTGGTCATCAAAATAAAGGTGAAGGTGGAAATGGTTCTAAACCAATTGAAAGCCTAGGAGCCACTCTTGCGAAACAAAGCAATAGTGCCGTTAAACAAGAAACAGTAGATTATTTTAAAAGATAAAATATAGAAAAGGAGAGATTAAAATGGCTAATTTGGTTACAAGTGTAAACTATGGTAAAAACCAAAAACAAATACTAATTGGTCAAGACAGTTATTATATTGGATTACCAATAGTATTAAGTGGAAGTGCTAACACTACTATCTATGCTGGACAACCATTAACTGGTGACATCGAAGATAGAGATACTGCTTTCACTGCTTCAACAAGTTCTACTAAAGGTATTCTTTTACATGATGTTAAATTAGATGCAGATGGTAAAGGAAACGGAACATTAGTTCTTGCAGGATGTGTTGACTTATTAAAATTAGAAGACGATGTTGTAACTGCTATTGAAACAGCAAAAGCAGATTTACCTAGAATAATCTTCGTGAAAGGAAGTGCAATCTAATGAACAGTATTTTTGATTTAGTAACTGCTAAAAATATTGCAGAATTTTGGTTAGAAAAAAATCTTAACCAACAACCATCACTAGGTGAAACACTATTCCCTTCACAAAAAGAAATCGGTGTTAAACTAGAATGGATTAAAGGTGCACATAATCAACCAGTAGGTTTAAGATTATCTGCATACGATAGTAAATCTATCAGAAGAGATAGAAAAGGTTTCGAAAAATATGAAACTGAAATGCCTTTCTTCAAAGAAAGTATGTATATTGATGAAGAGTTAAGAAAGAACCTTAACACTATGCTTCAAACAAACAACGAACAATTAGTTAATTCAATTTTAACTAAAATATTCGCTGATGAAATTGAATTAATAAACGCTAGCCGTATCACACTTGAAAGAATGAGAATGGAAGCATTAACTACTGGTGCTATCACATTAGCAAGTAATGGACAAGCATATTCTTATGATTATGGTGTAGACGCAAGCCAAAAGAAATCAGTTTCAATTCCTTGGTCAAATCCAGATGCTGATGTTCTTGGAGACATAATTTCTTATGTTGAAGAAATGAAAGCAAAAGGAATTGTTATAACTAGAGCAGTTTGTAACTCAACAGTTGCAAAATACTTTAGAACTAACACTGCTATTAAAAATGCAGTATATGTATTTGCAAATGGTACAGTTAATGTAACTACTGCTAGAGCATTAGAATACATTTACAATGAAACAGGAGTATCTTTCTATGTATACGATAATGTATATGTAAATGAAGAAGGAAATGCTGTTAAATATGTAGCAAATGATACTGTAGTATTCTTACCAGAAGGAACTCTTGGTAAAACTCACTTTGGTGTAACACCTGAAGAAAGTGACTTAATGAACTCTTTAGCAGCAGAAGTATCTATCGTAGATAATGCTATTGCTGTAACTACTCATAAAGAACACGACCCAGTAACAGTTGAAACTAAGGTTTCTATGGTTGCACTTCCATCATTTGAAAGAGCAAATGAAATCGTTATAGTTGATACTGCTGGTACAGCATCTTATTAATAATGATAAAGATATTTAAAGATAATGATACTAAAGTTGTAACACAAGGGGTGTATAATTCATTATACAAACCCCTTGGTTATAAACCAGTCGAGGCTACTAAACCAGTAGCACCTATTCAACCTAAAGTCGAAGAAACTGTAGTTGAAGAGCCTAAGGTTGAAGAGCCTAAGGTTGAAGAACTTAAAGTCGAAGAACCTAAAGTTGAAAAGGTTGTAAAGAAAGAGAGTTCAGGAAATAAGAAAAAAAGAGGTGAGTAATATGCTATATTTAATAAATGGCAAATATTATGTAAACACATCTCCAATGATATATACAGAAGTTATTCTTTCCGAAAAGAATGGCGAAGGTATGTTATCTCCCACAAAAAATAAAATAGAAGTAAATCCAAGTACTGTTATTACACAAGTTAATCTTAAAGACGAAGTTGCTAAATTGTTAGCAAAGAAACCTGTGGATAAACCTGTGGATAAACCTGTGGAAACTTCTAGCAATATAAAGCCTAGATTTTCTAGGTATAGTAGAAAATAAGAAAGTTGGTGATACTATGACAAATTTATTAAGCACATTAAAAAGTGTTTTAGCAGCAAGAGACTTTGATACATTTGACGATACATATTTAGAATATGAAATCACTAGAGCCATTGCTGAAATTAATCGTTGTAGACGTTTTACACCAACTGCATCCGAATTATATGATGCAAAATACGAATACTTGATTATACCGTTTTGTATTTCTGCGATTGCTAAAATAGGTGCCGAAGGGCAAACATTACACACAGAAAACGGTGTTTCAAGACAATATGGTTCATCTATGGATTATCCGAGAGAATTGGTACAACAAATAGTGCCACTTGTTAAGTAGGTGATTATATGAGATGTTTAAAAAGAAACAAACGTAGTCTTTACTTATGCAATGGATACCAAGATGGAAATATAATGAAATTTGAAAGTCCAGTAGAAATCAAGGTAAATTATCAAGCAACAAATAGTGATGGTGATTTAATAGCACTTGGTTTGGATTTTCCAAAATATATCAGAATTAAGGCTGATTTAAAATATGCTGATACATTCCATCCTAAAGATAGAGTGTATATAAAAAATAAACCTATTATTAATCCGTTTAATGTATTGTGTAAAGATGCTGATTATGAGGTTGATAGTGACCCAATAGTATCTTTAAATGTAGTTGAAATAACATTAAAAAGATTGAGTGGAAAAGAATAATGCCTAGGTTATCATTTGATATAGGGAAAGACCGAATTGCTAAAATAAGTGATGTTCGAGAATACCTTAATGGATTGAAAGAAAATTTAATTGTTGCTACCGAAGAAATAGTGGAAACACTTAGTACTGAAGGCGGTAACAAGGCTGCCGAACTAAATGCCGTAGCACCCCAGTCAAATGCTCAAAAAAGTATTGTTGATTTTGGAAACAAAGGTTTCCATGGTTATATAACTCTAATGGGACCCGGTGCAGTGTATGATGAGTTTGGTACTGGTGAAAAAGGTGGAGACGACCCACATCCGTTAAAGGATTTTTATGGATTAAATCCATATAATAGTGGACCAATGGTTAGTAATCTTATAAATAGAAACGGAAGACACTATTGGTTTGCACCAAAAGACTCACCGCAGATTATGTATCCTAATAATTATACCGAAGGTATTCCATCAGGAAAACAAATGTATAACACACTACAATATGTTAGGCGAATAAAAGGAAAAGTTATCAAAGAAAAAATAAGTGATGCTTTAGATGAATATAGGTAAGGGATGGTGATTACATGGATGATACATTAATAACGCAACTTGTTGAAGATATTCGTAATTTATTTTCAAATAATAGCGAATACTTTGATATGCTTGTTAAAGAGAAATATGAAATATATCCGAAAATAACATATCCCGCAATAACAATCGAAGAAATACAAAATGAAGATAATGAAAGATTTTTTGATGAGACTGAAAGAGTAAGTGATATGGGGTATCAATTTGCAATATATGCCGAACAATCTGAAACAAAAACTGCGGTTCAAAATGTTAGAGCAATTGCTAAAATTATAGATGATTATCTTAAAGGACCAAGATATAGATGTTTTAGAAGATTGGGTTCATTGGTAATGGTACCACAACCAAGCGATAATAATGTTATAATTGGATATTTACGATATGAGTGCTCATTGGAATTAAATACAAATACAATTTATAGGAGGTAATTAAAATGGCTGCAATTAATTTATCTACAATTGGTGTACAATTACACTATTGTGTAGAAACAACTGCTGGAACTAGACCTACTAGTGGTTATACTAGAATTTATGGAATAAAATCTACACCAAGTTTAAACCCATCTCCAGATACAATTGAAACTACAACATTAGATGAACTTGAATACAAGACTTATGTTGATGGTTTAAAAGATTTAGGTGGTGCTCTTGAATTTACATTCAACTTAACTGAAGAGTTAATTGAAAAATGGGATGACCTAATGACTGCTTACAATACTGGTAAAGCAGACAATAAGAGAACTTGGTTTGCTATAGTAGTTCCTGGTTTAACAGATGCTTTCTACTTCCCAGGAAATCCAAGTGCAATGGGATTACCTGAAACAAGTGTAAATACTGTACTTGAAATCACTAACTACATTACACCAGTAGGTGCTCCAGTTAAGGCTTCAAAACCATCTGGAAGTTATTAATAAATGAAAGGAAATAATGATATGAATACAAAGATTAATTTAACATACAAAGACGTACCTTATGTATTAGAGTACGATAGAATGAGTGTAAAAACACTAGAAGCAAATGGTTTTTCAATAGAAGAGTTCTTAAAAAAACCAATGAGCAATATTGAACTTGCATTTGCTGGTGCTTTTATAAAAAATCATAGAAAGACAAAGCAAGATGTCATTGATGAAATCTATGCTAAGTGTAAAGATAAAACAAAACTTGTCGAAGCACTTGTTACTATGATTGAAGAAACATATACTGCGTTATTCGATGAACCAGAAGGCGATGAGGGAAACGTAGAGTGGGAAGTAATGGACTTATCTCCGAAGAAAGCCCAGAAGTAGAGTATACTTCCTTAACTGAACTTTTTGAGAAATTGTGTCCAATATATATGTCTTATGGTATGTCTTATAATGATTATTGGTTTGGACCAGCATTTATGACAACATTTTATCGAGATGCTAACAAACTAAGTATTAGACAACAAGATGAAAACAATTGGATGATAGGGATGTATGTATACGAGGCAATTATGGACTGCTCTCCTATACTACATCCCTTTTCTAAAAAAGGAACAAAACCTCTACCATATGCGGAAAAACCATATCTCTATGATAAACTTCACACTAAAACACGTGAAGAAAAAGAAAGAGAAAAAGAAAATGAAAGACTTAAAGCCATTGTTCATTTTAATAATTGGTTTGATGCTATGCAAAAACAATTTAATAATAAGAAATGAGAGGTGGTTATATGAACGATACGCTTACATTGGATAAGATTACAATTGAGATAAATGCAAGTGCTAGTGATGCTAATGCAAACATAGAAAAACTTGCATCCACCTTGAGTAGTTTAAAAAGTGCAACCAAAGGCGGATTTGGTAATTTACAAACTTTAGCAAAAGGTCTTACTGAACTAAAAAACGCTAGTACTGGAATGGATAAAGTATCGGCTGGTTTAGCGTCATTGGATAAAGTATCACAATCTTTACAAAATTTGAGTAACATATCTAATCCTAGAGGATTATCTAAACTGACCCAAGAGTTGATATGGTTACCGTATGCTATGAAGGGTTTTGATGAAGACACCATGAGTAACATAACACGTGTTAGTAATGAGTTGGCGGAAGCATTTACACCACTTGCCAATAAACTTGCTGACATTGCTCAAGGGTTTAGTACTATATCAGCGATGGCAAATAAGTATGGAATTTCTATTACAAAAATTAGAGATAAGACACTAGATTTGTCAAAGTATACTAAAATATTTAGCACGGCTATTAACGGGACACAATCAATATTAAAAGGATTAACGAAACAATCACAAACACTTATTAATGGATTTACAAAAAATGCTTCTAAAGTTAGTAGCAAAATAAAACAAATAGGTTTGTCATTACTAGGTACTCGTACGATATTTACTGCTACTCGTAAAGCAGTTAGTGAATATATGGCAATGGACTCTGAACTTACTTGGAAAGTTGCTAATAACTGGAGAGCACTTGGTGCACAACTTGCCCCACTTATAGAATATGTTACATATTTGTTTAAACAATTTGTAAGAGTTATTTATTCAGTAGTTCTTGCTTTAACAGGAATAGACCTAATTGCCAGGGCAAACGAAAAAGCGATGGCGGGTTGGGGTAAGGCTGCTAAAGATACACTTGGTAATTTACAAAAGTTTGATGATTTGAATGTTGTGGAATTTCCAAAAGGAAGTGGAGATGACAACAAATTAATTGATTTAGACCCTATTGATTTAAGTCCTATACAAAAGGTAATTGATTGGGTTCGTAAATTAAAAGAAGAAATAAAAGAGGCTTGGAACACTGGTCAATGGTATGGTGTTGGAAAGGTATTCGCCGAAGGTGTTAATGATGCTTTAGGTGGACTTAATCCCGATGCCATCTTATCTAAAATGGATAAAATAATGAGTAATATTGCCGATGGTGTGAATGGCTTGATGGAAAACCTAAAAGGTGCTAATATTGGTAGAGCAATTGAACTTGGATTATCAATTATTCCTAGTTCAATAAATTCATTCCTAGAAAAAGTCAATTGGGATATCATAGGTGTTAGGATTACTGAAGCACTAGATAATATTGATTTTTCAAAAATATTAAACGAGATATTTGGTGTCATAGCAAATTCGTTTGATGCAGTACAAAGGATATTCTTGAATATAGATACTGATACATTAGCAAATAGCATAACCCAAATTGTATCTGGTTTAGCAAGGGCGATAACTAGAGTCATAACTACTATCAAATGGAGTGAAATTGGTAAAAAGATACACGAAGTAATACTTAAAATAGATTGGAAAGAAATATGGCAAGCAATATTTGATGGACTAAAAGCATTTCTTGCAGGACTTGGTTCACTTGTTGCTGGTACATTATTTGGTACTGAATTTAAAACTGAGGCTGGTGCAATATTCGCTGGAATAGGTTCACTACTAGGAATTAAACTAATATCAGGACTAACTAAGATTTTATCATCTGGATTAGCAAGTGTTGCTAGTTTAATTGGTGGAAAATTAACATCTGGTATATCTAAACTATTCTCAAAAGGAAGTGGTCTTGGTGATGTTGCTAGTTCATCTAGTGGATTTAAACTTCCTGACCCAAAAGAGGTGTTAAAAGGTCTTGCCGATTTAGCAATAATAATTGGTGGATTAGCCGCTCTTATCGCTGCAATTGGACTTGTTATGAAAATACCTGGTGCAAAAGAAGTGATGACCAATGGTATACAAATGGTTGTTGATATGTTCACAGGAATTGGAAAAATAATTCTTCCATTAACAATAGTATCAGGATTAACTGCTGCTATGGGTCTTGTTGGTATCATGACTATGGTGCAAGGTTTTGCTGGATTAGCATTGGTTATTGATGGACTTGCTGCTGTAATAGGGGTAATAGGATTAGTACTACAAATACCTAATGTTAAAAGTATAATGACTGATGGACTAAATATGTTATATGATATGTTTAATACGTTAGGAAAAGTACTAGTGCCATTTGGTGTTGTAACAGGATTAATAATTGCTATGGGATTTGTAACACCACTTGTAATGTTATCTGGTTTAGCAGGACTTGCGATTGTAATTGATGGCTTAGCACTTGTTGTAGCATCTTTGGGTGCTTTATCACAAGTACCAGGATTTACTTGGTTAGTTGGCGAAGGTGGAGCATTACTTATAACAATGGGCAAATATCTTGGAGAATTTGCAGGTACTTTAGTTGCATCGTTTGTTAGTACAGCATTAGATGGTATTGTTGAAATGGGTACAAAACTTTCAGAATTTATGAAAGAAGCAAAACCATTCTTTGAAGGATTAACACACATCGATACATCAGTTACAGATGCTGTTAAAAATATGGTAGAAGTAATGTTACTATTAACCGCTAATAATATAATAGATGGTTTAACATCATGGATTACAGGTGGAAGTGGAGACCAATTATTAACATTTGGAAAAATGCTACCAGAATTTGGTAAATATATGAAAGAATATGCCAATGCTATATCTGGTATAGATGCCGACATGGTTCTTAAAACATCAGATGCTGTTAAATCAATTGCTGAATTTGCAGACCTAATACCAAATTCAGATGGTTTATGGAGTAAAATAGCAGGTGATAACAAACTAGATAAGTTTGGTGAAATGCTTGCCAAATTCGGACCATACTTCGCATCGTATTACGAGTCAATAAAAGGTGTAAATGCCGATATAGTTAAAACAACATCCGATGCTGTAACATCTGTTATCAATTTTGCAGATATTATTCCAAACTCAGGAGGATTATGGTCACTAGTTGCTGGTGATAATACACTTGTTAAATTCGGAAAAGAGTTATCAAGTTTTGGTGGACACTTTGTAAAATACTACGATAAAATAAAAAACATTAAACCCGATGTTGTAAAAGCATCTTCCGATGCAGTTTCATCTATAATGGAATTTGCTAGAATAATTCCAAACTCAGGTGGATTATGGTCTTTAATCGCTGGTGATAATGATATAGCAGATTTCGGTGAAGACTTAGCCGACTTTGGTAAGAGTTTTAAAGAGTATTATCAATATATTAGTAAAATTTCTGCTAACACAATTAATACCGTAACCAATGCTATTGCAAAAATCGTAGAACAATACAAGATTATACATGATAATAAATTAGATAAAACTGTCAGTGATTTCAGTAAAGCACTAAGAAATTCATCAGGAGACCTGGTATCATTCTTCAATAATACATTCTCATCATCACAGGCTTGGAGTATAGGATACTCATTTGGTGCTTCACTTGGTAGTGCAATTGCTAGTGGTATAAGAAGCACAAGGTTCCCATCATTAAGCATGATGTCAACCGACTCTGGACAGACACTACAAACATTTAGAATAAACGCTTATGCAAATGGTGGTTATGTAGACTCTGGTCAATTCTTCTTTGCAAATGAAAATGGTGTACCCGAATATGTAGGTTCTATTGGAAATAGAGCAGCAGTTGCAAATAATCACCAAATCATTGAAGGTATCAAACAAGGTGTTAAAGAGGCTATGATGGAAACAGAGTCATCACAAAATCTTACTATAAAACTTGGTAATGATACATTATATAAAGCACAACAAAAATATAATAGACGTCAGAACGATGTATACGGAACTGATGTAATAATATAGGAGGTAAAGTATGAATACTGATAATTTTCAAGGATACTATATGAAAATAAATGGATGTACATTCCAAAGCCCTTCTATAAAACGTGAAGCATGGAAGTTCGCACCAAAATTAATAATCGTCACTGATGCTGGTACACTTGCTAGTGGAAAACTAAATATAAAAGTGTTACCACATTTCAGAAGAAAAATTTGGTGCGGTTTCCCACCAATGACACCAGAACAATTTAGAACATATTGGACCGCCCTTTTGGGCGACCAATCTGGTGTCGGAATGTATTTAACTGTGGAAGCATGGGATGAAACAACTAATACTTATATTACTGATACATACTATCATAATGATTTGCAATACAAGGAAATCACTTATGGTGGTAGAAGAATGATAGTAATAGATGACTTCCAATTAATAGGTCATTAGGAGGTGTGATATGTCAAATGAAGATAAACTAGCATTGGAACAAAACACTGCGATGATTAAATGCAAACTTATTGTTAAAGCAAGTGGTGATTTGCCACAAATAGTTTTGACAGAAGATAATTCAGTTAAATCTTGGGAATATACTGACCAAAGACTGGTCCCTGATAAGGGTTTTATAGGACACTTTGTTTCAAGAACATTAAATGGTGAACTACAAAATATATCAGACAACTTTGATATTATTGGTAGGGAAATTAATTTTCAATTAGGTATCGTTAGACCTAGCGTTACTAGCGATAATACTGAAGATGAATTTGTTACTACATATTATGGTCTTGGTTCTTTTATGGTAGTGGACCCAAGCGATGATGATGTTCGTGATAGTACCAAATTTGAGTCAATGGATTATACGAAAAAATTTAATCAAACTTTTAATGGAGATTATACCGATACAACATTTACTACTAGTTATAATGATTTAATGGGTGTTAATACACCAGAAGGACAAACACCAGTTGTTACACCAGTAACTGCATTGTGGTTAGCACAATATACATGTGCACAAGTTGGTGTTACTCTTGCAACTACTACCTTCAGAAATTATGATTTTTCAATATCTCAAAACCCATTTCAAGCAGGAGAGAGTTGTAGAGATGTTATGAAAGCGATAGGACAACTTGCTTTCTCTTGGATAAGAATTGGATGGGATGATAGATGTTATATCGATTTTGAAGTTAAAGACAGTACTGATGTCGATACATACGATATATTAGATAATAATCAGTACTTCTCTTTAGAAAAACAATCGGTATATGGACCAATAAATAAAATAGTAGTTGGTATGCAAAACATAGATGGTGAAAGTGCCATAATAACTGACCAAGCAAGCATTGCTGAATATGGAGAACATGCTTTATATGTTTATGATAACCCACTTACAAATACATTTGAACTTCGTACTCAAGCAATAGCAGTGGCAAGTAATTTATTTGGTCTTGAATATGTTCAGTTAAAAACCGAAACAATCGGACATCCTTGGTTCCTTGCTAAAGATTATATAGATATCAAAGACATGAACAATAATCACAATTATACTTATCCGTTTAATACAACACTGAAGTATTCTGGTCATATTAGAAGTAATGTTGATAGTATTGGTGAAACTGAAGTAGATGATACATTAGGTTATGAAAGTGATGTTAGTAAATGGGCTAGACAAGCATCTATAGTTGTGGATAAACAAAATGGAAAGATAACACAATTAACTGGTTCGGTTGACAGTATTAATTTGACTGAAAATAATCATTATCAGGAATTACTTAGTACTTTTAATAACTACACACCTACATCGGAGTTTGTAGATTTGGAAAGAACTGTCGAGCAAATTCAAACTGATACTTATACTAAAACTGAAATTAACACAAAACTAACTGATGGTAGTGTAACAATGGTAAGCACTACTACAGGAACATTTGATGAAAATGGTCTT
>Ga0310690_10002113_pt1 | contig 33216 bp, 31 predicted proteins | sample AusTroGonzalo_MG_2_FD_207661 | JGI IMG/M metagenome (GOLD analysis project Ga0310690, IMG submission 207661) | Bovine rumen microbial communities from tropical cattle in Woodstock, Queensland, Australia - Gonzalo_04 (v2) (version 2) | ecosystem: Host-associated > Mammals > Digestive system >...
GCAAAGGCGTTGCCCCTGCGCAGCAGCAGATAGACGAAGGCGATGAGGGCAGCCATGGCCGCTCCGCCATAGAGCATGATATAAAGCAGTTGGCCTGAAGGTATGTCTTGGATGAACATGGGTTTGTTGTTTTGTACCTTTTCAAAGGTGCAAAAATACAAAATTCATGGGGCAATACGTGGCCTAATTCAATAAAAAACGTGTTTTTCCAAAAAGTCGGTATTGGATGACCTGAGAGCGCACACTCTCGACCATCCTGCTGATGCCACACTGTACTCATAGTTTACCCATAGTCTACCCATAGTGTAGCCATAGTGTAGCCATACTTTAAAGTATGGCTACACTATGGCATCAGTATGGCATCAGTATGGCAACAGTATGGGTAAAGTATGACAAGGGCGAATGAATACTGAAATAATTATGTATCTTTGCAGCCGAAAACCAGTTATAAAAACGAATAGCAATGGCAAGAATCAATCAAGTTGGCCCTGGCCAGATGACATCCGGCACTGTCGGAGGACTTACTTACGTAAAAGGCAAAGATGGCAGAACTTATGTCCGTTCCACTCCTATAATGCCAGCCAAAGTCTATGAGTCGCCTGCTGCAAAGAAGCGTCAGGCCCTCTTCAAGATGATCCAGACGCATCTGCACCATCATCTGTCCACCCTCCGACAAACTTTCGTTCATGAGGGTTCGGGGAGTCCCAGCAACGGCTATTTCAAAAGAAACAACAAGGTGCTGCGCGAAGCTCTCGACACCCTGTCCGACCGCATGGTGGCAGGCGAGGAAGTGACCCTCAGCATGATAGAGGCAGCCATCTGTGGCTACGCTGCCGAGAACCCCGATAAAATCTGTATCGCCTCACTGAGCGGTTTCAAAGAGGTGTTTCTCACTGGCGAATGGCCCGACGTCATCACCCTGCACGCCAATAGAGGCAGCCGCATCATGACCATCACCGTGATGGAGAACATCTCAAATGATTAATCAACTAATTTGTAATTGGTGTTGCGGCCTCCTTCTTCGGTGCGGCAAAGGATGCCTTTATCAACAAGGTCCTGTATATCACGCAAGGCGGTGGCAGTGGAAGTCTTGGTCATTTTGGCCCATTTGCTGGTGTTGAGTTTCCCCTCAAACCCATCCCAAAGGCGGTTGATGACTTTGATTTGCCTTTCATTCAGGGCAACCGTACGGTGTTCCTGCCAAAACAACGATTTCCGTATTACCTGTTGGGTTTTCACAACTGCGGTGTCGATGGCGTTTTCCATGGTTTGCAAGAACCATAAAAGCCATCGGGTGATGTCCATGCCATGTTTGCCCATATACTCTAACAAATCATAGTAGTTGTTTCTGTCGCGCAAAATGGCCGCCGACATGCTGTAGAAACGCCGTGGTGATCCGTCAGCCCGTGCCAACAACATATCAGTGAGCGTGCGTGTCAAACGTCCATTGCCATCGTCAAAGGGATGTATATTGACAAACCAAAGATGCGCAATGGCGGCCTTTATCACAGGGTCAGTGGTGGACTCGCTGTTGAACCATTGTATAAACTGTTGCATCTGACGGGGCACATCGTCCGAAGGCGGCGCTTCGTAATGGATTTTCTCCTTTCCCATGGCACCGCTTACCACTAACATCGGCTCCTCACCCGTGCGCCATGCCGCCACGGTGATGGGTGTGGCACCGCTTCTTCCAGTAGGAAACAAAGCAGCGTGCCAGTTGAACAGCCGTTCTTCGGTCAATGGGGTGTCGGCTCGTTGTACGGCATCCATCATCACCTGTACCACACCTTCGGTATAATGGTCCGAATGGGACAATCCGCCAATGTCAAGTCCAAGGTGTCGAGCCACAGAAGAACGCACATTATCGGCATTGAGAAGCAGACCTTCTATCTCACTGTTGCGCAGCACGTCTTCAGTCATCACTTCAAGCGAAGAGGCGCTCTGCACGTCAAATCCCAACCCGTCCATCAGGCCCAGCAGCCGTCCTTGCTTTTCCCGAACTCGAGCCAGCGGGGCGATGATGCTGTCATTGTTCCAACAGAAATGGGGCCATTCGGCATATTGCCATATCCAATACGGAATTTTCATATCAATATCTGAAACAAATAATTATGTTTTTCACCGCAAAGATACAAAAACTATCTTATTCCACGTGGAATGATGTGAAAAAATGCAATATTCGCGTCAAAATTTGATTTGAATATAGATTTAGTCACCAGCCTTTCACCCCCGCGAAAACTAACTGCAGCACTGCAACAACTGCAACAAAAGTACTCAGTTCGCTCCCTGATTCCTACCTGAATGGTACCTGATTCCTACCTGATTCTCCCTGAAATCAGAAAAAAGTAGGGTGTATATAGATGCTTGTCAATGATTTAGAAAAAATTTGGTTGCATACAAATAACTTTTTGCCTTTTTCTTCGTAAAGCGCAAAAGTTTTTTGTATCTTTGCAGCACCAAAACCAAAAACGACAACCGAAAATGATGCCAAAAACCAAAATTCGTCTAACTTTGACTTTACTCCGGCCTAACACTGACTCAACAAGGGTCTAACTTTGATACAACCTTGATACAACCTTGACTCAACATTGACTTAGCATTGACTTAACTCTAACCCAAAAAATCAACCTTATTTATTAACCACCAAAAACCAAAACATTATGACAAACCTTAAAGAAAGCTGCGGCATCGCTATGCCGCCTGAAATGCCACAGGAACTGCCGGCCCTCATCGGCCTGCTCACCAGGAACGTGCCGTCCTACTGCAAGCCCGCTGTGGCTTCAGCCGTGTTCCCCGCCCTTGCGGCGCATCTGCACGGCGTGAAGTTCCGCTACTGGGACAACGTCGACCACGAGGCCACTTTCATGAACGTGCTCATCGGACGCCAGAGTATTGGCAAGGGCTGCATCAAGAAGCCCATCGAGCTCATCATGGAGGACATCCGCCTGCGTGACCTCCCCAACCGCCAGCGTGAGGCGGAGTGGAAACAGCGGAACAACGGGCCGAGGAGCGAGAGGGTGCCTCGTCCCACCGACATCTGCATCCAGATGCTCGTCGACAACCTGACCGATGCGGCCTTCAACCAGCGCATCGTGGATGCTAACAACAACGGCGAGCGTTATGTTTACACCTTTGTGGACGAGCTTGATGCCTTGAAGAAGGTGACTTCGAAAGGCTCGACTGAAGAAGTCGGGCTGCTGATCAGAAAGGCCTTCGACAACGCGCTGGCCGGACAGGAGAGGGTAGGGGTTGACTCGGTCTCGGGCATCGCCCCGTTGCGCTGGAACTTCAACGCCTCGACCACACCGCCCAACGCCAGAAGGTTCTTCAGCAAACTGGTGAACGACGGCACCCTCAGCCGTCTGGACATCTCGACCATCATCCGCGACGATGACGATACAGGGGCTCCCGTCATGGGCGTTTACGACAATGCCTTTGCTGCCGGGTTGAAACCATTCATCGACCGTTTGGAGGCAGCCAATGGGCTCATCGAATGTCCGCAGTCGACAGACTTGTCTGTCGCCATGAGAGTCGAGAACGAGGACAGGACGAGGCTCTACGAGTCGGAAGCCTACCGCGTGCTCAGCTACCGAGCCAACGTCATCGCTTGGCTCAAGGGGATGGTGCTGTATGTGGCCCAGGGCTGCCAGTGGGACGAGAAGATTGCCGACTTTGTCCGTTGGAGCCAGCAGTATAACCTGTGGTGCAAGATGCTCTACTTCGGTCAACAGCTGGAGAAGGAACTTCGTGACGAGGTGGAGATGCAGCGCCGTCCGGGACCTCAGAACCTGTTGGACCTGCTGCCCGACAGCTTCACCCGTGAGCAGTACCGCAATATGCGGCAGAGTCAAGGGAAACCGGGTGACGGGGAATCCACGTTGCGCAGCTGGATGGCCCGCAGGTATGTGGACTACGACAAAGCGACTGGTGGTTTCTGTAAAACGGTGGTCTATCTGCAGAAGTTCCGTCTGGCCGGTTAATATGTTGACCGAGTCGTATACTGAAATAGTTGACACCGTTTTGTTGCAGTTGTTACAGTGCTGCAATTAAAATCCGCGGCCTGGGGTTATGCCCGGGTCGCGGATTATAACCCCCCAAAATATGGTGGCTATCGAATAATTCTTTATTTTTGCACTTTCTCACATCCTTTTGAGCATTATGCCATTACGCTACAAAATACTACTCTTGCTGCTACCATGCCTTTCGTTCATGCTTATGTTTGCACAACCCAACGCGGATATCCCATCGTATGACCATTGGGAGAAACTCTCAAACGAACAGCTTATGCAGAAGGGTGAGTATTATCGCAATGAGGCTTTTATGCCCGATAGTGCTTTGGTTTGCTTTTCGATTGTTGCCAACCGCTACTATCAAGGACATCAAAACCATGATGATATTGAGCATACCATCGAGGCCATGACTCATATCGCGTGGCTTTATATGCAGGATTTCTACGACTACACCAAGGCCGTTTCATACAATCTTCGCGCCCAAGAGTTGGCCGAGAAGCACCAGTGTTACGGATACATGCCTTTCATTATCAACAATAACGCTAACATCAGGGAATTGACAGGCTTTTACGAGAACAGCGAGGACTTCGACATGGAAGTGGTGACCATGCAGAAGCAGGCGTTTGCGATGGCGTTGGAGCAGAAACAGTGGAATGCCCTTTATACCTCTTTTATTAATTTGGCTATGAGAACCACTTTTGAAGGCAAAGAGGAATTGATTATGGATGAGATAGATACCATCAGGAATCTGTATCCACCCGACATGGTCACGCATTTCAAATATGCCCGTTGCCTTGCCGAGGGCATTCAAGCCAAGCACGAGCAACACATGGACAGTGCCGTTGTCTGTTTCAATCGCTTACTGGACATTGCGCAGGAGCATGACAACCCAAGGCAACAGGCCTTGTGCAGCATCATCGCCAATGATTTTCTCTTTCTCTGCTATGGCGAGATGGAGGAACATGAAAAAGCCCTGACCGTCCTCAAAGCCAATGAAGAGCTGGCCATGAATTCGAATCAACAACTACATTTGCTTGATGCCTACAAGAACTTGGCTGGCTTTTATCAGTTTATGAATGATGAGGAGATGGCCGAACGATACTGGACGCTCTTTTTGGAAAGTGAAGTGGAAATGCTGACTCGCCAAAGGTTGAGTAGTGCAAACGAGGCCCAGTTTTTATTTCAACTGAACAAGAAGAATGAGGAAGTACGTGAAATGGCCTTTCGGGAAAAGATGAAGAGCCGAATGCTCATGGGTGCCATCGTTTTCTCGGTCATCTTGTTGTTTTTGCTTGCGTTGCTTTTCATCAATTATCGCAAAGTTCAGGAACAAAACCAGAGTCTGTATGCCAAATCATTGGAGATGATCCGTGCCGATGAAGAAAAGCGCGAACTCATTGAACGACTGCAGGGGGAAGCCAAAGATGTGGTGGAAGACGAAATTAAACCCAAAACACACACCCTAGATGAAGGTAAGATGAGCGACCTGATGCAAAGGGTGTTCATCATCATGGAGACAAACGATGAGATTTTTTCGCCCGACTTCTCATTGCCGCGCCTTTCAGAACTGGTCGGTGACAAGCGAAACAATGTGTCGGAATCCATCAACCAGCGGTACAAAAACAATTTCAACGGCTTGCTCAACGAATACCGTATCAAAGAAGCCTGTCGCCGTTTCAACGACCCAGCCCAATATGGCCATCTCACCGTCGAGGCCATTGGCCAAAGCGTAGGGTTCAAGTCGCGGTCGGCTTTTTCGACCGTCTTCAAACAGATTGTAGGGTTGACTCCATCGGCTTATTTGCATCAAGTTCGTTCGAATCTACCTTTGCGAACATAGTTCAACCTCCAAATGTCATTTGCTTTTCTTCTTTGATGTAGTTTTGCACCACGTTTCACTAAAAAATCAAAGTCATGAAGAAAAGTTTACTAGTTCTTTTTGCCGTTGCATTTGCCATGGGCGCATTTGCACAAACACCTCACCTCATTACCGAGACGCCTGATGGCGAGTTCCATTCTTTCACACGTAACACCTATTACGTGTATTGGGATTTCAATTGGGTGGCCCGACTCACCGACGGCGAAATCAATGTCGTCACCAATGGCGATTCGGCTTTTATCCAGAATCCTCTTTATTATTGCCATCAAAACGACACCTGGGTGGCGGGAACTTATGACACCGCAACTGGAATCATCACCGTTCCCACCGGGCAATACCTGTCTTGGTATCCTTACGATAATTATGGCGAAATGTTGATGTGGGGTGAGACCCGTATTTACGAGGCTAAAGACGGGAGAGAATACTATCTGAGCGACACTATCTACAGCAATGTGGAGAGCATTCAGTTCCAAATCCGTGACAACAACCTCTACTTGCTTGGTGCCGTTGGTGAAGTGGAGGCTGAATACCCGTTCTTTTACAATACGATTGGCATGTGTGCCTCCTATGACGACGATGTTTTCCTTCTAGCTTGCGAGACTGTCTTGAGCGAAGGACAACCTATTGGTATCGGTGGCGGCACCTTCAATCCTACCGTTCCAGCCAATCCTACAGCCGACAACTGGTACGATTGTGGCGACGAAAGCGGACAAAGTTACTTTGCCTTTACGCTGCCTTCAACGGATGTCAACGGCAACCCCTTGGACATACATAATGTCAGTTACCGCATCTACACAGATAACGACCAGGTGTTTACTTTCGATGCAGAGACCTACTGGCTCGACATTTCTGAAGATATAACAGAAGTTCCTTATTGGCTGTGGAGCGACGGCTTGGACTTCTGGGAAAACAAAGTGTTCTTCTACCGTACCAATATGGGCGACAACCCCATGTTTACTTGGCGCATAGGCATTCAGGTTGTCTATACGATGGGTGGCGAGACCAACGTTTCCGACATTGTCTATCTTGACACCGATGATGTTAACGAAACCTCCGGCAACAAGACTATCGCTGATGTGCATTATTACAGCTTAACTGGCCAAAAAATGCAACAACCGCGTGGCTTGACCATCGAAGTGACCACTTATACCGACGGCACCAGAAAGGCCGTGAAAGTGTTGAAGTAAGTGGCAATACGAATAATCTGCAACCCAAGCCTTCGCCCAAGTTACTGTTGTGCTGACAATCAAACAGCAAGCGCCTCCAGAATCATCTGGGGGCGCTTTTTTATTGGGAGGTTTTCAAAAAACGTCAAAACGTCAAATTGCATGAAGTGATTTTGACGATTTTCTGCTTTAGAAAGCATTATTTTGTACATGTTTTCTGCTTTGGAAAGCAGAGAATTTTCTATTTTTATGCTTTGGAAAGTATAAAATTCGTATTTTTGCATAACTAAAATCGATGAAATATGGAATATAAGGACATTGAACCAATTGTAAATCAGTTTAATAACAAAATTTTACAGATAAATCTCGATTTCAAGCGATATCTTCACGAAAAAATCAACTGGAATTCAAGGTTGATAGGCATTAAAGGAGCACGAGGAGTGGGAAAGAGCACATTGCTGCTGCAACACATCAAAGAAAGCTTCCCGGACTTGCAAAATGTTTTTTATGCCTCTTTAGATGACCTTTGGTTTCGCACACATACTTTGTCTGAACTAGTCGAGTATCTTTATACGCACGGTATCACGCATCTATTTTTGGATGAGGTTCATAAATATGAGGATTGGAGTTTGAATATCAAAAACCTATATGACACATATCCCAAACTACACATCGTTTACACAGGTTCATCCATGTTGGAGATTGACCATTCAAAGGTAGACTTATCGCGCAGGCAAGCACTCTACACAATGAATGGACTTTCTTTCCGTGAATATCTTGAATTTGAAGGCATTGTGTCATTACCTACCGTGAGTCTCGAGGAGTTGTTATGCTCTCACTTGCAAATCGCCATGAACATTGTTTCACAGACGAGCATTTTGCAGCATTTCGACCGATATTTGCAGATGGGCTATTATCCTTTCTACCGCGACACTGATTCTGCAACCGACTATCATTCCCGGCTACGCGAAGTGGTTAATGTAGTAGTGGAAAGCGACATGCCTGCTGTGGCCGACATTACATACGCAACCGTGCAGAAAGCCAAACAGTTGCTGATGGTCATTGCGCCCAATGTACCTTTGATGCCCAACATCAGCCGATTGAGCCAAGAGTTGGAAGTCACACCTTCGCAATGCTTGAAAATCCTCTATCTATTGGATAAAGCTGGCCTGCTGTTCCTTTTGACCAAAGAACAGAAAGACTACAAACATCTCTCAAAACCTGGAAAAATCTTCTTAGGCAATGGCAACCTGATGTACGCCTTATCAAACACAGTGAACCTTGGCACATGCAGGGAGACTTTCTTCGCCAACCAATTATCCGCCATCGGCGATTTGACTATGCCCGAAAAGGGTGATTTTTTGTTAGACAACCGCTATCTCTTCGAGGTTGGTGGCAACAGTAAGGATTTCCGCCAGATTGCCAACATCCCCGACAGTTATCTTGCCGTTGATGATGTTGAAATGGGGCATCAAAATCGAATTCCTTTGTGGATGTTTGGGTTGATGTATTAGTGCAACTCATTGAGGAAGCGTGCTGCCTAGAAACTGAAAAAAGCCGCAGCCCGAAGGCCACGGCTTGTAGTTCCTGCCATTAAAATGATTACTCTATCGGAATCTGGATCACCGACAGCCATTTCTCGGGGTCTTCTTGGTTCCAGGCACCGTCGATGTAGCAAGTGCGTGGATGGTCTGCAACCTTGTAGCCTTGTTCCTCAATGTAACGGAAAGCTTCGGTGTACGACTCATAGAAACGTTCGTATGGGCCGACATGCTTCATGCAGAGTGCCTTGGGCACGGCTGGCAGACGCTTGAACTGGATGATGGCACTGTCTTCACCCATCTCTTCAACTTGTTCGCAATACTCGATGTCGATGTCTGTCGGCTTGTACTCCTTGTCGTGTTCGATGGTGAAGCAATAGCTGGGCGGCGGACACTTGCAACCGAGCCTTTGCATCTCAGGGCCGATGACGTTGACGCAAAGTGGGCCAAGGGCGGCATAGTTAGGGATGACTTCACGATGGCTTGCCACGATGATTTCGGGCAGTGATTGGATGCTGAATTTTTCCATTTTAGTGATTTGTTTGCGAGAGTCTCTCCATTCGAGCAGCTGGTCGCGACGGGCTTTCAGTTGCTTCAGCAGCTTTTCCGTCTCCTTGATTTTCTCGTCCATCTGCTGGATGTCGGGCGTGTGCGAACCGTCTTCATACAGCTCCTTGATTTCATCCAACGAGAATCCGAGCCGTTGCAAGTCGCGGATGGATTGCAACTTCTGCATCTGGTCGATGCTGTAGTAGCGGTAGCCCGTCCACTCGTCCACCTCATCAGGCAGGAGTAGTCCCTTCTGCTCATAATGGCGCAAGGTCTTCACAGTCACTTGCATCACCTTGGAGAACTCTCCGATTTTTAACTTTGTTTTGTTACCCATTTCGTACGATGTTTTGCTAGCGGGTGCAAAATTAAAGCATGACCTTAGGGACGAGTCAAGTGCTTTTTCATAAAATTTGTGATGTTATCTTCTCCAGTGCGTTGAAGTCAACGAAATCCACTTGTTTGCCGTATGTTTCAAGCATGGCTTTGGCATCGGCTGTCCGTTGTGATTCCGGCATTTTCATCACCATCTTGTGGAACATCGACATCATGAAACGATGTTTAAAACCCAACTGGCTGTAATCAATGGCACCCCGAAGATGGAAGATCTTCTCTTCGTTGTAGAGGTTGGCTGGGATTTTAGTCTTTATAGACTTCCTAATCTCGCTGAAGTATTCTGTTTCGTTCGGGTCAGTCACGCCGACCGTAACGATAATGAGCTCCAGGTGGTCGGCCATCTTGCCAACGGTTTTCTTCAGTCCAAGGACACCTCCGGCATATAATCCTCCCATGAAGATGATCCTGTCAAATCTTTTGATGTCCTTTGCCTTCTTGTAATCAACGGCTTCTATTCCCGTGGTTTCCGACAGATGCTCGGCATAGCGTTTTGTTGAGCCATATTGGCTACCGTAAATGATGAGTGTTTTCATGGCTGCAAAACTACAAAAAAATCCGCAACCCAAGGCTTTCGCCCGAGTTGCGGATTATCTTCTTTACAACTATAACTATAAAACAAACTTTTTTGTAAATTTGCAGTGTTGTTATCATCTGGTTCTGTTCAATGGACTTCGGCGGAATCGGATGAAACGTCGCAAAAATGTCAAAAAGGAGTCCCGTTTATTTATATGAATTTATATGAAACAGTATCGTAAATTATTAGCGCTTATGCTCTTACTAATAGTAAGTGGCGGCGTAGTTGCACAAGATTTTTTCGACAAGGCAAAGTTGGATAATTACTTTGCTATACTTGAAGAAAACAACAAGTTTATGGGAAGTGTTGCCGTCACGAAGAATGGGGAGATTATCTACACAAAAACAGTCGGCTTTGCTGATGTCGAAAACAATGTAAAAGCAACAGAAAAATCCAAATATAGAATTGGTTCCGTCTCGAAATCGTTTACAGCGGTTCTGGTTTTAAAGGCAGTTGAAGAAAAGAAAATAGACCTTGACCAAACGATTGACAAATGGTTCCCGATAATCGCAAATTCACAGAAAATAACTATAAGGCATTTGCTAAGCCATAGGAGCGGAATACACGATTTTACACACAACGAGGACTATCTGGCTTGGTGCACGCAGCCTAAGACAGAAAAAGAAATGCTCGGGATTATTGAGAACGGCGGCAGCGACTTCGAACCTGACAGCACGGCAGACTACAGCAATTCGAACTATGTGCTGTTGACGTACATGCTTGAAAAGATTTTCTCGAAACCATATTCCGACCTGTTGCAGGAATACATTGTCGAGCCCATTGGTTTGGCTGACACATACGTTTTTGGCAAAACCAATCCTAACGACAACGAATGCCGATCGTATCGCTTCTTGGGTTCTTGGGTGGTTGAAAACGAAACGGACTGTACTGTTCCGATGGGGGCAGGTGCAATAGTGTCAACGCCGACCGACTTGACAAAATTCGCAGACGCTTTGTTTGGCGGAAGACTTCTGACTAATGAAAGTCTCGAAATCATGAAAACCATTAAGGATGAATACGGCTTGGGTCTGTTCGAGATTCCTTTTGGCGAAAACATTGGTTTAGGGCACACGGGTGCAATAGATGGTTTTATTACTGTATATTCGCATTTTGCCGACGGAGATGTTTCGTATGCAATGACATGTAACGGGCTAAATTTTAAACTCGGAGATATTAAAAAGGCGGTTTTAGGCGCAGTTTACGGCAAACCTTATGAGTTGCCGGAATTCTATAATGTCGCTTCGGAGGACTTGGACGTTTATTTAGGCGAGTATGTTTCCGCGGAACTCGGTTTGGATATTATTGTAACAAAAGAAGGAAACACATTGATTGCGCAGATTGGCGATGATGTTTTTGCGTTTGAAGCAGTTGACAAGGACAAATTTAAGTATGACCCGATAGGGGCAACATTTGAATTTGATCCGGAAAAGTACACAATGACTTTATTTCAACATGGAGTAGAATTAGTTTTTCAAAAGAAAAAATAGTTTTCCTGTGAGTTGGATCTGTTTGGCCACAGGCCGAGGGGGTCTGCCGACCACGACCCGCAAAAAAAAGGCGTAGCCCGAAAGCCACGGTGTCGCCCAAACAAAAAAACCGCTCCTTTTGGGGCGGTTTTTTATTGCACTAAGTGTAAATTAATAGTCTTTCTCCATAGTGAATTGGAGGCGATCAGGATGCGCAGCCATGAGATTGAGGAAGTTCTCCTTGCTGGCTGAGCCGAGGACGCCCATCATCTCGATATTTAGAGAACTGCCAGTATAAGATCCAATTCCATAGCGCTTTCCTGAAACCACTTGGTCCGGAAGTTCGGCTTCGTTGTAAACGTATTCACCTTCCATCTTGGCTTTGAAAGGAGAAGTGACTTCGACAGACTTCGTCCACGGCAAGGTGACGTTGCTTTCCGTAACGGACTGTCCATTTGCATCGGTGTAGGTCACATTCAGCTTAAAGCAATCGGATATGACCAAATTGCCATTCGTGTTGTCAACCTTGTACACCACTGTGACGGTGGTAGGTGTCGGATCTGGATCTGGTTCTGGCGTCGGTTGTGGATTCTTTTTGCAGCCAGTGAGCATCATGCCACCGATAATTAAGGTGGCAATCATAAACATTACTTTTTTCATTTTTTGAAAATTTGAAGGTTAATAATTAGGTGATCATACGTGTTTTTACATTGTTATTCAATTGAACTTTTTGAGTAGGCTTTTCATCTGGTTGCCGACATCTTTCCTGTTCAATGGGTGGTCGGCATTGGAGAGGACGCTGTTGAAATAAACAACGCGATTGGTCTGTGTGTCAATGACCGCTGTGTATAAGGCATTGCCAACCTGGTCACCAACGGTGTGTTGCTTGGGCTCATTGAAAAGCGTTCTAATGGCGTTTCCAACAAGCTCAGCCATTTTTGCCTGATCATAGGCTTCGTTGCTCTCGATAAAGCCGTAGGCGTGGATGACGATGCCGTAGCGGTGCCCCGTGGACTTGATTAGATCGGAAAGTGCTTTGGGCACTTTAAGATTCTTGATGTCCGAGGACTCAAGATCCGAGAAGACATCAATCCATTTGGCGATGGAAGCACCCTCTCCTGTGTAGTTGGCGGCAACGGGGTCGGTGAAGGGATAACGGTTAGACATGAGGATCTCAGTTACCAGTTGTTCTGAAGCCGAGACCAACGATAGGTCAAGATGACCGGATTGCGGGGTGTCGAAATAGTACATGAGCGACCTGGGCTCAATAAGGGCAAGCTCATCAATTTTTGAGACATTCGTTCCGCTGGCCGTATAGGTGGCACCGCAAGAGGAAATCAGGGTGGCTGCAAACAGGATTGCTGCAATCGACAACCCGATTTTATGATGCTTGTTTATAGTCTTCATCATTGTACTATTGTGTAAATTTTTTTCTTAGATTAGTGGTGCAAAAGTACAAACAGCGTTCCGCGCGTGCAAGCGTGCAGACGCACTCTTAACCTTTGTCGGACAAATTCTTAATTGGCTGTTTTGTACCATGTTGGTTTTTAGCAAAATAAAAGTCAATCAATAACCTGTCTGAGACAAATTATTAAGTCATTCAGGCTGGCAAACGGGTCTTTTTGAGGCTAAAACGGGATGGTTTATTGCGGTAGCTGGGCGCGTTTTTCCTCACGGAAACTGGTTGGGGTGAGGGTGTAGCGCTCCTTGAAGTTGTGGGCGAAGGTAATGTTGCTGGCGAAGCCGCTGGCGGTAGCCACCTCGGTGATGCTCATTTCGGGATGCTCAACGAGAAGCTTGGCACCGTGAATCAGACGCATTTCGTTGATAAAAGCAGCCAGTGACGCATATTGGCTCCCCTTTGAGAAGGCAGCGCCGATACGCTCTTTGGACAGGTGCAGCCGATCCATCAACATTTGACGATCGAATAGTGGGTTCAGGTGCAGATTCTCTTTCAAGATAAAGCGGCGCAGGTATTCGTACAGCTCGCTGTCGCTAAGTGTTGAGAGGTAGGTTTCGGTAACTGTATCGACCTGTTTATCAATCTGTTTCTCGATAGAGGCTCGATATTTCTCTTCGTTTGCTATCCTGTCGGTGATTTCCTTGGTGAGCACGGCGTTCTTTTTGCGGATGAAGCGCAGCTGCCGTACCAAAAGGAAGACAAAGATGGCCACAACGAGCAGCATGATTCCCAATAAGTTGGCAATGAGACCAATGCGTTTCTTGGCGGCCTGCTCGCGCTCGGTGTTGAGGCGTTCTTCCTGCAATTGATAGCGGGCGGCGTATTCATTGGCCTTGCTCTCTTGCAACTGCTTGTGGAGCAGGTCTTTCAACTCGGCATAGCGCTGCCAGTAGTCGATGGAAGCAGCGTGGGCATCCGTGGCTTCAGCGGCGATGGCGCGACCGCGCAGCATTTTGGCATAGTCGAGGTTGATTGTATCGTTGCCCATCTGCTCTGTCACTTCATCATAGGTGGCGAGCATCTTGTCATAATCGCCCAAGAGGCACCAGGTCGGGGCGATGGTCTCGCGACCGTATAGCTCGTGCCCATAGTCACTATTCTCAAACAACTCTAGATAGTGCCGAGCCTGTTTGGTGTCATTCAGTACTGCATAAGCATAGGCCAAGTAACCGTTTGCTTGGGCGGTATAATAGTCGCAATACCCCTCCACCTCTTCCTTGTCCGTCGGCATACGGTATGAGTTGTCGGTATATTGGTCGTAATGATCTCGGTAGTCGCCGATGATCTCGATAAGATGCTGCGCTAATGGGACGACTTCTTCGACGCGGTCGAGTTTCTTCAGCGCATAGATTTTGCGCCGGATGGCGATGACGCAGGCGTCCATCTCGTCGGCATGACGCTGTCCTTCGAGGCTAGCAATCACGCCGTTGAGCTTGGCAATGCCTTTTTCCTCTTCGCCCAACTCGACAAGGATGATGCCTATCTCGGCCTCGGTGCGCAGTGCTTCGGTCTCTCTGCCCTGTTGACGGCAGAAGTTGGCCCTCTCGGTGGCCCAACGCAGACACTGCTCATAGTTGTCCTGTTGTCGGGTAATGCTCACTAACAGGTCGAGCACGACCTCGTGGTATTCGAGGCTTTGATACAAGTCGCTCTCCACCAAGCCTTCAAGCATCTGCCGAGCCGTGTCGAGATGTTGCTCCATGTTCGAGTGGCAATAGACCTTCGCTCTGAGCATGGTGGCAAGGTCATCGTCGATGTTGCCCACAAGGAGAGCCGAGTCGATGATGACTAATGCTTGGTTAGGATCCTGATCATAGATATACATGGCAGCCTCAGCGGTATAGAGCGTGTCGCTCGGCTGCGGCTCACGCTGTGAAGTGGCATGGTGACCCGTACAGGCCACCATCAAAAACGTCACTATTGTGAGGAAAAACAGCTTTTTCATTTTTGAATTGGTTTGGGCGCAAAAGTACAAAAAATCCGCAACTCAAGCCTGTGCTCTTAAAAGCAATCATTACATTTCTGCTCCTCGATTTCCTCGTTTAGCATCTCCTCGAACATGCGCACAGAAATGGCCAGACTGTACTTTTTGGCAGCCTCGACGTAGGTTTTTTCCATGCATTCACGCTCTTTCGGGTTGTCGATCCAGTAGTCAATGGCGCGGGCAAGGTCTTTCGGGTTACCCGGCTGGAACAGCGATCGATTATCCAATGCAAACTGCGGCGTGGCTGAGAGTTCGCTGTTGGCGATGACGGGCACCAGACCCGTGGCGAAAGCCTCAATGCACGAGATAGCCTCGCTCTCCATGTCGCTGGCATGTACGTACAAGTCGCACTGGAGAAACAGTTTTATCAATTCATCCTGTTTGACATACACAAACTGCGGTGGATTGGCAAGTTTTTCGCCCAGTTTCAGGTATTTTTCATATTGCGGCCCTTTCCCGGCAAAAATCAACTGTATTTTGTCGGCATATTTTGAGTAATTCACTGCATCAATGATGACATCTTGCCGTTTTTCCTTCGCAAGACGTCCAACCATCATGATTACAATCTTGTCCTGGTATTCCGGTAATTTCGGCGGCCTGCCGTTGTCAATCTTGTTTTCTCCAGCCTCCATAAACGCATCCTGTATGCCGTTGCTGATGACATGAATCTTCGCCTTGTAATCTCTCTCCTCAAGCATACGCCCCATAAAGGCCGACGGCACATGCACATGGCGGTACTTGTAGTAATGCGTGTTACGGAAAAGACGATAAATCATATTTTGTACCCATTGCACTTTCCCGCAACCCAATGACGACGTTATATTTTCGGGCTGGACATGGAACGCACCCGTGTTGGGTTTGCCAATCTTTGCCGCATAACTGCTTGCCACCATGTCAAGCGGAAAAGGGAAAAAAGTGTGCACAACATCTGCCCACTCTACTGCCTTATGGATAATAGGTCTTGACTTGGGCAGAAAATCACCGTATGTGAAACCATGTTTTTTGGCTAACGGGTTAAACAAAGGTATTACATATTCAGGAACAATGTATTTCCCTGTCACCTCCACTGGCAACGCAACGCCATTCTCATCTGTCTCCTGCGGGTCAGCACATAATATTCGCACCTCATGTCCGCGCCGATTCAGTTCCCTGGCAAAACGCTGTGCCGAGATGCTCGTTCCGTTGTTGTTGGTGTCTAAAGTGTCTATAACGAAGAGGATTTTCATAAAAGGGTTTTTTATTAGAAGTTCTTGGTTTCAGTAAGTCCGACGCCGTATGGCAACACAACCGATACTGTGATGCTATGTTGGGGCGTATTCTTGATCCATGCCACTTCCACGGTGTTGTTTTCAGTAGAGAGGATGACACCTCCTTCGACTGTCCAGCTGGCCTTCAAAGGGCAAGGTTTCACATAATAATGGCCGTCTTCCCCCTCGATTTCGAGTTTTTGTGGCACGATAATGTCGTGGAAAAACTCCGACATCGTGTCTCGGACGATGTAGAAATTGTCGTTAATGACTTTGGTTTTTGGGTCTACGTGTGGCATGTGTTTGTAGCCGGCAAAAGTGACCAGACGGGCATGATATCCCAGCTTGGTGGCGCGGTCGACAATGCACGATGCGCCGAACATTGGGTCGGCAGCCAGCCTGTTAAATGGTTTGGCGACACTAAAGGGACGGTCATATTCGTATGGCATGATATCATCGGCATCGCCATGGAAGGCCAGTATCGAAACGTCGTGTTCACGGAGAGCGGAGGTGTCGGACATAGCTCCCCACATTTCGGCAACGCCCCTGATGTGGAATTTGGTCCGTAGGGCATTACCGCAAGTGTCGATGTCACCAAGGTCAGGACGAAATAAACCTTTTCGGGCGTATTTAGGACGGTCTTCATTGGTCATGAAGGCGAGGCTGAGCGCGGTGACGGCTCCAGAACTGGAACCACCCACAAAGATCATGGAAGTGTCGATGCCATAGTCTTCATGATGTGAGACCAAAAAACGCATGGCAGCATGGGCATCCTGTATCGCACGGTACCCTGCCCGTTCGATGCCGACCTTGCCTGGAAAGAAGCCTAACCTGTGGTCGATGGAAACCGTCACATAACCTAATGAAGCGAGGTGCTGGCACCAATTGGTGATTTTTGGATCGTCTTTCGAGCCGAAATAATACGCGCCACCGTAAATCAACATCACCAACGGACGTTTTTTCAATGTGTCGTTTTGCGGCTTGTACATGTCAAGACAGAGATCCAACGGGACTGTTCTTCTGACGTCAACTACCCGGATAATCTTGCCCATAGTTTTGGTGTTTTCGTCTAATTCCGACCAAAAGCCAGGGGAATTGGCGTAGCAGATGTCACTGATTTTCTCCACTGCAAACAAGGTGTCCTGATAACGTTTGTTCTTGAAATCCTGAAAAACTGGTGTCTCATGAATTTGAAAACGGAAAAAGGCAGTGTCCAACGTACTTAATTGAGCATAGCCAAAGGCCTGTCGCTCATCCGTGAATTCGACGCAAGGACGGAAAATTTTCTCTTGGCCCTCGTAATAAAGGACCGCATTGTGACCTTCGGTTTCCAACTTGAAAGGAAGGGTGTCGGTTATGGTTTCCTCCAAAGACATGTAGTGCCCTTTGATGTTCAGGCTGTCGCTATACTCGATAAACACAAGGAAGTCCCTGCCTCCAATAGTGCTTTTGAAAACGGAGGGGGTCTCAATGATGGGGAAACAGCCCCCTTTCTTAGACATGATAGGGTCAGGTGTGCTGTCGTTACCAAATAGATGGACACATAATAGCAGACACATTAAAATTTTGGTCATGGTTGCTTTTCCTAAAACGGCCGCAAAAGTACGAAAAAAATCCGCAGTCCGAAAACCACGGCTGTTCATTCCCCAAGCTTTAATCCTTCCACCTCGCTCACGTTGCCGTCGTGTTGGGTGCAAACGGGGATGAAAGCGAAACTCCAGCGCAAGCCCTTATAGGTCTTCGGCACATGGATTTCCACGTGGTTGTCGCCTTTTCTCAAGTGAAGCTTGGCAGGTTGTCGCATCCAGTAGAGTTGCTCATCGGTGAAGGGCTCTTCCTCCTCGGGTTTGCCCCAAGTGTTGAAGTGGTAGTTGTATTTTTCGGGTTCATTCCAAAGCTGTGGCGGCAAAATTTCGGTGCCGTTCACGAAACACTGGCAACCGCCTTCCCAACGGCCTTGCGCCCCGATGCCGTAGCCGTTGCGGTTGGAGCGGGCAGGGGTGCAGAAGCCTATCCACGCCTCGATGTCCATGTCGCGTTCGGCGATGAGGACGGTTTGGGCAACAGCCAGGACCGTGTCACCCGTGATTATCTGGTGCGCTTGACAGAATGCATCCAAATCCACCGCGCCACCATATGCCGCAAAAGTCTCGTTTTCATCGATTTTAACCAGCCATTCCATCTGCGCATTGGCTACCCAACGCATTTTGCCCTTGTGGAAGCGGTCGCGGTGAAGGGTCATTTTCTTCTCGAAGTCGGCCAAACTCGAGCCTGCCTCGGTGTGCGGACCGGGTGGCAGGTTTTCGTTTTCCACCATGCCTGCGTTGCCGCCGTTCCAGAAGCGTTCAGCGAAAGCCATCATGCCATTAACCATACCGTTGTGGAGGACGATGTTCTCTTTATGGTCCACGCGCACGTCGTTCCAAAGGCAGAGGATGCCACCGAGGGCTTTGCTTGTGTCGGGCTCGGATTGTGCCGCTGCAGTGTGCAGGAAAAGGCGGCTTGTGAACAGCATCGGGTCGTAATAGTTCAGATAGCCGACGAAGGAATCCAGATACTTCCCAGCCTTTTCGGAAGCTGTGGCATTGGAGCCGGCGGCCTCGTTCCAGATTTGCCGGACGACTTTTTCGGAAGCGGGCAGTCCTGGGTCCCAGGCGATGGGCTGGCGGTCAAGCCTTTCCATCAGGTTTTCAATCCATTGCATGAAGCCTTTGGGGTCGGCTATCCAGACCTCATCGGAGCCGATGTGGAGGTAAGGACAGTCGCTTTTCGGAATCTTGGAACAAAACTCGGTGAGGCATGCTTCGAGCACTTTTCGGCCTTCCTCGGAGTCCATGGTGAAGCCGAAAGCGTCCTTAAAGAAGGTGGAGTGTCTAGGCATGTCAATCTCGGGCACCACGGTGATGCCGCGCTCTTTGGCATAGGCAATCACCTCGCGGATTTCATCGTAGGTGTAGAACTTGCCTTCGTCGCGGCCTTTCCTTTGGTATTGCAGATTGTTGAGTTGCGGATAGGCCTTGCACTCGATGCGCCAAGCGGGATGGTCGGTGAGGTGCCAATGGAAGTAGTTCAGCTTGTAGAAGCTCATCAAGTCCAGCGTTTCCTTCAGCAGGCTGATAGGCTGGTAATTGCGCCCCGTGTCGTGCATGAAGCCACGGAAAGGGTAGGCCGCCCAGTCGTGGATCTCACAGTCGGCAACCTTGCCGTCAGTGTCAACCAATTGAGCCAAAGTGCTTTCCGCCCATACGGCATTGCCCGTGATGGCAGCTTTGCCCCGCTTGACCACGATGCGGTATTCGTCTGGGTTGCTGAAGATGGTTTCGGCATCGACTTTGACTTCCTTCAACTTGTGTTTCTTCTTGCCGAGTTGATGGTACGCTTTCGGTTCAGGAATGATGCAGGCGCTGGCTTTTGCGTTCGGCAGCAAAACCTCATGACGGTCTCCTTGCGAGCATGACACTCCAGCCAACAAGGTGAGCAACAAGATGATGCGGAAGAATCTATTTATCATGAATACTTTCGTTTTTAACGTCTTGCATTTTCTGCAAAAGTACAAAAAAAGCCGCAACCCAAGTCTTCGCCCGAATTGCGGATTCTTTTTTACCACCTATACTTCTTTCCTAAACACAAACATCTCGTCGTCCTCGCTCCAGTTCTCTTCAATATCTTCGGGCACTGCTGGACCGTGTTGGTATTTATTCCAAAACTCAACGATATGGAAGCCGCAACGGTTCACGTAGAAGTGGATGTTGCGTTTCTCGAAGTAAGGCGTGAAGGTTTCCCAGACTCGGATTTCGGGATGCAGGGTTTCCACAGCCTTCCAAGCCGCCTGACCAATACCCTTGCTATGACATTCTGGCGACACGAACAATAACTCTAAATCGCCTTTCCTGGCCTCTTTGTCGATGGACAATACGACTCCGCCCACTTTATGACCGTCCATGACAATGCGATAGGTCTCGGCGTTTTCTTCGTCAATGGAGTGTTCGATGGTGCTATGCGAAATCACTTCTTCGCCTTCCTCACAACGCTCATCCCTCATCCCGAACTCCTGTTGTGCGCCATACTTGAACGCCCATTGGTTGTCCAATATGAACTGCTCTCTGTCATCGGGCTGCAGGGGAACTAACTTTATTTCTGCGGTTTCCATATTCTGTGTAATGTTTTCAGGTGACAAAATTACGAAAAATTTTACTCAACTTGCCCAGTTTGATGTCGGTTCTTTCTCCCACTGGACTTCTTGCCGTGAGTTTGTTGGCTTTCCATTTCGGTGCGACCGATGCGCCAAGTAAGGCCGAAACTGATGTAGCGGCTGGTGAGGGTACTTTCACTAATTGAGGGGTTGTAGGGATTAACGCTCTCGCCGCCAGTGCGAACGGTGTTGAAGATGTCGTTGACGTTGAGGAACAACGACAGGCGACGGTCGAATAAGTCGGTGCTTATGCCACAGTCAACGGTAAAATAGGGGTCAACCTGAGCCAACAAGGTCTGTGTGCAACTGCGATACACGGCGTTGGTGAACACTTGCAAGCCATCGAACCATTTGCTGCTATTGTGCTCCCACAATTTTGTCCAGAAGTTGAGTCGCAAAGAGTAGCAGAGCTTCTCACTCTCGGCCCACTGCTCTGGGCGGTACTGCACACGATAGTAGTCATCGAAGAGGTTGGCGTAAAAACGGATGTTCATGAAGTCGGCGGGGCGCAAGGTGGCATTGAGACCGATGCCGCCATTGCGAGCAGTGCCGATGTTAAACGGCTGGCTGAAGGCCACAATACGCCCAAAGACATCGCAATAGGCCACGTCGGTGAGGCTTCCCGTCTTGTTGCGCATAGAGTTGTACCATGCACTAATGCCGATACTTCCTAAATGGTCGAAATAGCGTTCCCAACTGACTTCCAGATTGTCAGTATAACCGTTCTTCAGTGTTGGGTTACCAATGGAATAGTTGTCGTAACCATAGGAGGTGAAACTTGTGAGCTGTGTGGCGGTAGGCGGTGCAACATAGTGGGTGTAGCTGAAGGTGAAGTTGTGCATCGACTCGGTGCTGTAGGAGGCATGGACAGTGGGGCTGAAAGTGAGATAATGTTTGCTCACGTTGCAACTGTCGGCATTCGGATATTTCAGTCGATACCACGCATTATCCATTGAGAGTGAAGCTCCGAGAGTGAAGCGGCCAAAATGGTGCTCGGCACCAGTGTAAAACGAAAGTTCATAAGTACCATTGGTGTAATTGTAGCTGCGTAGCGAGTCGGTGATACCATTGTTTGTTTCGTCCACATTCTTGTGCTCTGGAGCGAGGCTGGCCATGAGGCCGAAATCCACTTCGCCGTGCTTGTTATATGGCAGAGCAATGTCTGCGGTAATACCGTGCCATTGTGAGGGATTAAAGGTCAAACATTGACGGTCGAAGTTAAGCGCAGTGTGGCTGTCAAAGGTACGGAGATTTCCCGCAAAAGAACGGTTGCGCGTCAGCGTGCCAGTGTAGTCCACAAAGAGCATTCCGCCCAGTGTGTCGAGTTGTTTTTCCAACATTACGCCGAATGCCGCATCGGCCATTGTGTTGCGATTGTACACTTCTTCGTTATAGAAATAGCGGCCAGGTGAGGTGAGAAACTCTGTGCGTTCGGTGCGGCTAGTGAGACGGCTGCTGTCGTGTGCGGCAGTCGTCCACAACCAGAGGTTGACCAATGTGTTAGTGTCAATGTTATAGTCAAAATCCAGCCCGAAGTTGCCATTGAGATTGCGGTTGCGGCTGTGTCCCTTGGTGCTGATGATGGACGAGAGCGTACTGTCGGGTGCCAGCAGGCGGCTGTCGCTTGAGGCATCGCCATTGTAGCTGTCGTAGTCGCCGCTCAAGAAGACATTGAAGCGCACCTTCTCGTTGCTCCATACATAGTCTACCCACGGGCCGACTTGTGGCTTGCTGTTGGCATTCAAGCCGATGCAGAGCAATTCGTTACGCTTCACTTTGGCAGTGGTGACGATGTTCACTACGCAGTTCTGCGTGTGGTATTTGGCTGAAGGGTGGGCGATGACTTCGATGCGTTGCAAGGTTCCTGCGGGCAGTGATTTGAGATATTGTTTGAGGCTTTCGGCCTTGAGGTGTGACGGCTTGTTGTTGATCCAGATGGTCACCTCAGCACCACCGCGATATTTGATATTGCCCTCGGCATCCACCTCTACCCCCGGGGCATTTTGAAGGGCATCAGTGGCATTGCCACTCTGCACACTGGGGTCGTCACCCACATTGTAAAACACCTTCTCGCCATCGGCAGAATAGAGTGGGCGTGAGGCCGTTACCTGCACTTCGTTCAACGAGGTTGAATTTGGAGCTATCTTAATGATTCCAAGGTTGTGATTGTTGTTCACCGATACAGATTGCCAATAGGTGTCATAGCCGATGAAGCTGATACGGAGTAGATATTTTCCTTCGGCAATGCCATTGAAGCAAAAAAAGCCTTTGTCGTCGCTTGTCACACCACAAACAAACGAGCTGTCAGCCGTATGAAGCAGCACGCAGTTGGTGTAAATCATGGCCGAGTCGTCATTGGCATCTTTCAGACTGCCTTTCAAGGTGTAAGTTTCCGTTTGTGCTTCAAGAGTGCCGACCAAAAACAGCATGAGCACCGCCATCAATAGATTTCTTGTATTCATCTTCTATTACTTTTTTCTTAATCTTCGTGTCAGATTTTTCTGAGCTGCAAAAATACAGAGGTTGCCGCAGGCGATGGGTAAACAAATCAGCCTTTAAATGTCACTTTTCAGTCCAAAACTACCCTATTTTCATAAATACGGGCTTAATTTGGGGTCGAAATGTCACTTTTCCAGAACAAAGAATGCAATGGTGACAAAAAACTTTTGTTTTCTTTCCTTGTATCTATGTATCTATTATTGGTTTTTTCCCTATTTTTGCCCTCATCAACTTAAAAAAGAACAAATAGGCACAGAGGATAACTGATTAAATAATATATTGATATAAAGCGTTTTTGCTTTTCAAGTATTGCTGAAATCTGGACAATTTCAACTTCACTACGCAAGAAAGCAGAAGTGCTCACGGTGTATCCGTGGGCTTTCTGTTCGTAGTGAAGGTAGTCCAGAACCGCAGCGATAGACAGAAGTTCACGGATTCTTTTTGTGATGTTCGAGAAAGGCGAAGCGCGTAACACGCCAAGCCTTATGAGCACTAAGTTTTTCAATAATATCGAGACGAAGCTGTTGGACAAGTTCCACGGCATCACCTCCGCCATGGTCAACTTCGAGATATTTCATGCCGTGGTTAGCGAACCTTTTACCTTTCATGATTGAATAATTACTATTTTTGCCAACAATAATCAAATGAGAGTGATGGCTAAAACAGAGGCTTTAAAAATAGAAGACAACGGGCAATTCTATGGCGTTGTTGGTAAAAACAACACTATCGTAGTTCCTTTTGAATATGATGAGATAATCAGGACTTTTTCTTCGGGTCTGATTAATGTCTGCAAAAATGACAAATGGGGTTGCCTTGATTTGGAAGGCAATATTGTTATCCCTCTGGTTTATGATTGGATCTACCCATTTGGAACAGGACCTAGTTGCGTTACACAAGTTAGACTAAATGGGAAATGGGGATTGATTGACAAGCAGGGGAATGTTGTTGTGCCTGTTACACATGAAAACGAAATTGTGTTTAAAGGGAAAGCATCAAAGTTTGTTGACGTCAATGGGAATACGATATTTGTCAATTCTAACGGGTCAATTATTTCAGACGATGAATCTGTAGATTTGACATTCAGTCCTCAAGATCTAGCGGTATTACAGATAGGGGATCGATACGGCCTTGTTGACAAAAACGGCCAACCAGTCCTTGATGTCGAATATGACAAAATAGAATACTCTTCCACTAAAAAATGCTATGTATTAGAGAAAAACGGGTCGTTTGAAATAGCGTCATTAAATGGAAAACCAATAACTGGCACTAAATATAATCAAATTGGAGCGGGGGACGAAAAGGCGTTTATTGTTAGGAAACACAAACAATATGGAGCTATTAATAACAAAGGAGAAATTGTAATTCCGATAGAATACGACGAAATCAAGAGCGTTGGCAAGAGGTGTTTCATATGTAGAAATAATAACGAGGTTATACGGTATAAAATAGGTGATACGGGCATAACTAAAACCAATAGTGTTTTACAAAGCAAAACCTTATCGGTAATAAAGAAATACCCTAATTTGTATATTGTGAAAAACGAAGACGGGAAATATGGATTGGTGAATAAGCAAGAAGAATTGATAACAAATGTGGAGTTAGAAGAGGTTGAAATAATACAGCCAAGAGGAGGGTCGTTTTTTCGTGAAATCATTGCTGCAAAAAAAGACGGGTTTTGGGGTCTGTTTGAAATAGGTGGTAAAAATATAGCACCTTTCGTTTATACTGAAATTGGATGTTTTGATGGTCAAAGGAATCTGATTGAAGTATTTCAAGGTGATCATTGTGGATTGTTAAGGGGCGACGGAAGGGATGCAACTCCCTGTGTTTTCGATCCTATAAAAAACAAAGGGAGAGAGAAACGGGCATATCACATACTGTCTCTCGATACTTCTTTCAGACGGAACTGTGTAAAGCTAGATGGATTTACCATTCCCAATGTGTCAAGTCCAACAGAATCATCTTATATTACAATGAAAAAAGATGGCTATTGGGGCGCATTAGATTATAGAAAAATGAAAGAAGTGATTCCATTTGAATATAATCAAATTGATTATTCAGACTACAAGGGTTGTGCGCTTGTGAAAAAAGGTAATAAATGGGGCTTATTAGACGATCAGTTCAAGGAGGTAATAAAAACAGAGTATGATTGGATAAGCATTCAATTGCCAATTATTAAGGTGAAAAACAACAATAAATGGGGAGCCTTTGATCTGAATTTAAAACCAATCATTCCTATAGAGAATGAATCTATTAAACTTATTGGCGACAATAAAATTCAGATAGAAAAAAACGGGCAAATCAAGTGGAAATTTTATAGAAAAGACGGTGAGATCATCGATTTAGCGCAATATAGTATTATTGAAGACTATTTCTCACAAGGTGTGGCTATGGTCAAAAAGAATGACAAGTACGGCTTTATTAACGAGGACGGCATTGAAGTGATTCCATGTATTTACAATGATGCTCATCATTTCTTGAACGGCATTGCAATTGTTGAATTGAATGGGTTATGGGGAGCATTAAACGACAAAGGATCTGTCGTTATTCCTTTCGATTATATGTTGCTTGCAGACCTTTCTATGGTTGGCCCAACGCTTTTGATGGCGGTAAAAGATAGATCGTGTGGCGTGATAGACAAAAACAACAATATTATTGTCCCCTTTGAATACGACGGGACTCTTCCTATGTTTGGTATGATTACGGTACTAAAACACGGAAAGAAAGGTGTGTTTAATCATAAAGGACAATTAATCTTACCTGCCGAGTTTGACGACATCCAACACCCATTTATGCACAGCACTTCAATAAATGTTTGCAAGAATGGGAAATGGGGAGTGTATGACAAGTCAGGGAAGGAGATTTGTGAGCCAAGGTATGATAAAATTGATGATTATGGATTTGCTTGTGGTCGTCTTGCAGTATGTAGAAATGGTAAATGGGGATTCATAAATAGAAAAGGAGTGGAGGTTATCGAGTGCAAATATGATGAGGTATTTCAGTTCTTTGAAGAGAATCATTGCGAAGTGAAACTCAATGGAAAGAAGATTTGGATAAACATACACGGAGAGAGAATAGGGTGATTTTTTTATTATTCTCGGAATGTCTCAAATGTCTGACACATCAGATTTGAAATATCAAATTGACGAACTGGTCTATGAACTTTATAGACTCGCTGAAGAAGAAATTACGGTGATTGAGCAATGAAATTTTGCCGACATTTTGTCAGTTGTAACGTTTGGCATATAAAATGATGATACCGCTTTATCATTAAGCGATAGACTTATGAAAGAAAGATTTTCGAAAAGATATGGAATAAACCTCGCAGAAAGACCAATAACCATTAGATATGATGCTCCCGATGAATTGAGGTATTATGTGAGCACCCTGATTCTCCAATTTAATAAAGGAACGTTAAAACACCTGAGAAGTATATTATGTACAACGGCTATGATTTCTCCAGATCCGTCAAACTGGGGAGAGAATGATTATATGAAATCTGAAATAGAATCCATCATAGAAAGATGTGATTGGTTCAGAGTTTATGAAATAATAGAGGTCGCATACGAAGAAATTGTTAAAGAAGAGTATAAAGAAGAGTTTGAGAATAATATCAATGAGTTCTTTATTGAATATGGTATTGGGTGGAGAATGGAAAATGGAGAATTACTAATAAAAGGGAATGACACTTTCGAGAAAGATATTTCAGCAACCTCATCAACATTGAAAGACGCTGGACATAACACAAGTGCAGAGGAAATAAGGCAAGCTATTTTAGACTTATCGCGAATACCTGAACCCGACATTACTGGTGCAGTCCAACATTCAGGTGCAGCACTTGAATGTGTGGCTAGAGAAGTGGTCGGGAGCAAAGAAACTCTTGGTGCATTGATCAAGGCACATCCTGAAATCGTTCCATCACCCATAAATGAGGTTGTCTTCAAATTGTTTGGTTATGCTTCTGAAAAAGGACGACACCTGAGAGAGGGAGTATTGCCTTCATTTGATGAGGCAGAGTTAATCGTCCGTTTGTCTGCTTCGTTGTGTTCGTATTTGTGCAAAAAGCATTTTCCATCACACTTGCCTGGTGATGATGAATTACCCTTTTAAAGTTTTACAATGTATATTCATGATGGTCAATGTATTTGGTGTGGAAGGCAGACTCCTGTTGTAACATTCAATACGATACCACATATTCTCCCCAAATCATTGGGCGGAACTGAAACATGTGTTGATGTATGCGATGAATGTAACCATTATTTTGGGACTCCAGCGAAAGGACTTCCTGCTATTGATGTGGTGTTGAGAGAAATTTTTGAATCATATCGCCTTTTCGGAACGAATTATTATAAAAAGCATAAACTGTCGAAGAAATCTGTTTTCTTTCATTATAATCCAGAAAAGAAAAGGCTTAAATTAAAAGATTCGTTTCGAGAAGCAACCATTACATCGCAGTTTAAAAAAGGATTGTACGAGATATTTCTCCAAAAGTATCATAGTATAACATACGACGGAAATAATTCTCGATGGGATTGGGTTCGTTCTTATGCTCGATATGGCACGGAAATAATACTTAGAGAGCCTCATGTTTACTACGCTTTCAACAATGTTGTTTTTCACCCTGGTGATGAATATATGAATATCGTTCCCATGTCGGACAAGTTAATTGAGGACACATTAAAGTATGGCGTTTTCAATTGTTTTCTAATGGGCCAAAATTTTTATTTGGAGGTATTACCCCAATTGTTTCAGATGCATGGCAGAGCATATTTGCAAAACGAAGCAAATACTATACTTATACCTGCCAAAGGCAACGAACGGATTTTTGAGTTTACTAGAATACGACAGATAGACCCATTTATGACACGGTATGGAGACTGAGTAGTACACGAAGTTTGATTTATACTTTTGGTACTCCGTAGTACCTCCATAAGTCATTATAAAACAATAAATTATAATAAATTATCACAAATAATGGTACTCCGTAGTATCATTTTTCATATTGTTCTACTTTTGCCCCAAAGTTAAACACTATGAACAACTACGACAAAGAACTTCTGAAAACCACTCCAAGTATGCTCAAAGGCATTGCTGTTCAAGCAGCGCAACTGAATGGTAATCAAAACGCATCACTTTCGTTTGATGATATGTGCGGTATAGTGAATTTTGGTTTGGCACTTGGTTGTCAAATCAGCGAGGCGGAAAAGGTTAGTACCTCAAAGCTAACAACCGAATGTGCAATTGGCGGCATTCTGTTTGGTTGCTTTATCGGATTATTGGCGGCTAATCTTGCTAACAGGTCAGTTCAAAAGAAACGCGCCACCTATCAATATCAGTCCCTTCAACTTCCCGTCCTCGGTTACGGTGTGCAGGAAGCTAAGTTGGCCGAGTTAGAACGGATGTATCACCTTCGGTGACAACAATTTTTCATTTTTTTTCGCCAAAACTCTTGCGGAATGGAAAAATGTTCGTATTTTTGCAATTGCAAACCCAAGTAACACTTGGGGGCTGCTAAAAACAGCTAATAATCCCGCTCGGATGAGATAAACCGAAGCTTAAGCCTCCGAAAGGGGGCTTTATTTTTAACCTCTTTAGACGCATGGAAAAGAAGAAAGTTATTGTGTATGTTGACGGATACAACTTCTACTACGGCCTACGTAATGGTGGCTCCAGATGGAAGCGTCTCTACTGGCTTGATGTCGTGAAGTTCTTCGAACGAATGATGTTACCCGATCAAGAGCTGGTAGAAGTGAACTATTATTCTGCCCGTCCCATTGACGACCAACAGGCAGCTGATAATCAAGACATTTTTTTCAGTGCCAATCTTCTAAACCCTAAATTCAAGCTCCACTTAGGCAGATATAAGAAAAAGAAGTTCAAATGCCAGAAATGCGGTTTTAAGAATAAGACCTATGAAGAAAAAGAGTCGGATGTGAGAGTGGCTACTGGTATGTTGACCGATGTGTTTACCAAACGCTGCGACATCACCATCGTTGTCTCTGCTGATAGCGATATGATTCCGTCGGTTGAGATTATCAAGAACTTTGCTCCAGAACATCCTGTTTATGCCTTTGTGCCACCCACCCAGAGGACGTATGCGCTCGCCAGCAAGTGTGACCATGTGGTGTGGTTGGAGCATTATCGTGCAAGGTTTGTTCAGTCGATGCTTCCCGATGAAGTAACACTCGCGAATGGCTATGTAGCACACAGACCTGCCAATTGGAACTAAATTGATGTCTTTCTTCAGCCCAAATAACCCTTTGCCGACAGTTTGCGGAACGACCGATTTCAACGGATTGCTCCGCAAAGTGATTCCTGTCACTGGGTGTACGCTGCTGCTCTGCACCGAGGGCTGTGCCATCGGCACTTCGCATTTCCAGCCCGTTGCCATCCATCGCGGGACGCTGATGCCGCTTTTCACTCACTCGCGATTTGCCATCGAACGTGCATCGTCGCATTTTTCATGCCGTTTTGTCGAGATGAGCGACCCGGCTATTGCTGATTTCACCATCAACTTCAACTCGCCCGTGTTTTGGGATTTCCTTTATCGGTATCCTGTTTTCACCATCGAGAAGTCAGCGCAACGGCTTGCAAACGAATGGTTTGTTCGGATGGAATGGATTACAGAAACCTTCGACGGCGAAATCTGCCAACAAATGGTGTACGGCGAGTTGCACAACCTTTTCATCGCTATTGAGCAACGGATTGCCCAACTGTTTCCACCCGAAATCCGCGATGAGAAATCCACCGTATGGAGCATCCCCGATCGCCTTACGGCACTCTTGGATGAACATATCCACCACGAGCGTAGCGTCAAATTCTATGCTTCCGAGTTATGCCTCAGTCCTGACTATTTGAATAAGGTCTGCCACCGCCTGATGAAGACTTCCACCAAAGCCCTCATCAACGACACGGTCATCTACGAAATCAAACGCTATCTCTCCGAGACCGACCTTACCGTCGAGCAAATCGCCGCCCAGATGAACTACGACAACGTTTCCTACCTCTGCCGTTTCTTCCGCAACGCCACGGGGCAATCGATGATGGAATTTAGGCGGAAACAGAGGTGATTATCCAGTTTGAACAAAAAATCCGCAGCCCAAGTCTTCGCCTGAGTTGCGGATGCAAGCAGATAATTAGAAGATATCCTACCGATGCCACACTGTACTCATAGTCTACCCATAGTCTACAGTATGGGTAGAGTATGGTAAGGGCGAAGGAATATTGAAAGAATTATGTATCATATCATTTAGAAAATCTCGGTTTTCCACATTGTCAACCAGAAGCATCAGTTTGGCACCGTCGTAAGGCAATTCCAATGAGGCATCCGGCATCTTTTCCCGTGCCGTTTATTTTTCGACTTCTATTCTCATTTCGCAATCTGTTGCACCACCCAAGATGGAATGACAAAGCGTTACAGTGAAGGTTTTGTCTTTCCACAAACTGTGCAGCGAATAAATCACGCTTTGGCGTGAACATTCACAGAGCATCGGCGTTGAGACATATCCTTTTTTGCATAATTCACAGGTACATTCCAAGAAAACAAGACGATAGATACGACCTTTCTCAACAACCTCACCTTTTACCCCCGGCAACTCATTGGCCATCTGAAAGAAAATATTCATATCCCCTTCAGCATCCTCATAGAGCTTTTTGTAAATGAAAAGCGTTCCGCCATTCACGCAGTTTTTTCCACATTCTGAGAAGAAAACAGACCGTTGCTCTGGAGAGAGACGTGCTATACCTTTCTCAAAACCCTTAAACCAATTTGATATTTCCATGACAGTAAATCTAATCGACAGATTTATATTCCTTTATCCAATTATCCAAAAACCGCATCTGTTCTTCAGTGTGGAATCAGTGCTCGCCTCCTTCCATGATAGTCAGCGGAACATTGTGTGTTTTTGCAAAGTCGCTGATAGTATCCAACGAAACCAAATCGTCTTTGCTTCCATAAAGAATGCAGGTCGGCACGCTCCACTTGACAGAATGGCTTTTCACATAGCGAAGCCATTCTCCAGTCAGTTCGTAGCCATTCAACTTTTCCATGTCGACCACTGGCGAAATGAAGTAGGCCTTCTGAATCATGTTGTCTATGCCTGCATTCATGCAAAAGAATGCCCCGATGCTGTTGGCAATTACGATGATGCCATCGTATTTGCTTTTCAGTTCTTCTACGGCGATACATATCTCTTTACCCGTGTCCCATGGATTGAACGTCTGATAGTCCAAACCTATCACTTCGCAGTCGGGAAACAGCGGCATGTAATGCTCGCTCTCTGTTGCACTGCCGCCTTTACCATGTATGTATATTACCGCATTCATCCGTTCTTTATGAAATGGAAATCACAGCAATTCGCACCTTTTCCCAATGTTCCGCTCCGTTCGAACCGAATCTTTGGCATCAGGCCACTGAAAACAATGTCATCGTTCTCACAGAACACAGAGCATAATTCCGGACAGCCCTCAGCATCGCAAACGTCCTTGTAGATGCAGTGGGTCATGTCGAAATGAATCTCCCGCCCGTCGCAGCGAACCCATATCGTGTCCCATCCCTCCTTTGGGAAGTTCTTCTTCATAACAGGCTTCACCAGCAGACGGTACATCAGAAAGGCGAAGGGCATTCTAGCTGTCTTTGTTTGTTCCGCCTTCTTGATGTTTGCTGCACGGGAAGTCTCCTTTCGGACATAGGTCAAGGCATCTTCCTGTTCGAATCCATACTCACGTAGCACCTGATAATAAGCCATCGTGGGATATAAGTTCATCGTCAGATGGTATCGGATAGCTTCGCTACCTTTGAAATCGGCGTTACCGCATAGTTCGTTATATCGGTTTTCCGTCCGAGCGAAGATTTCCTTTCCAGCCTTTGCTCCAAACAATTCCACGCAGTCCTCTTCCAGAAAGAAGAGTTTGGAATCCCTGATACTGTATTGTATTCTTTCTGTTTCCATTATCATTCTAATACGAAACTGCGGGGATAGAAATCGCTGTAGAAACGGCCGTCGGTGGCGGTGAACTTCAGGACGCAATAATTAGGATCGGTCACACCGCCAGGATAATACTGTGTATCGCCTTCACGCCAAATCATCTTCTTGCTCTCGGCGTCTGTCAAGACTTCCATCGTGCCACGAAGCATCATGCCCATGAAACCCTCGGCATCGCAGAAATAGATGCTGGCCTTGGGATTGGACTTGTAGTGGGCCACACGCTGTGAGAAGGTGTTAGTGGTAAAATAGAACGTACGGATGCCCTCTCGCTTACGTGGTGCCAGCATGGCCTTGGTGCAGGGATAGCCCTCGTTATCTACTGATGAGATGTAGGCTATGGGCAGCGAGTCGGCCATCTGGGTGATAAGTTCTTTAACCCCAGCCAAAGCAGGATTGACCTTCATAGCCTCATCATCGTTGACAGTAAGTGTCTTACGCCAACGTTTCAGTTGAGGGAAGTACATCTTCATCTGTCCGATGTATTCTTCTTTGGTGATAGGCTGAGGTAGACCTTTGTTTACCTCGTTGACAAACTGAGCGCAATGCTCAATCATTTCTTCCATCGTGCACTCCTGTAGGAATTTTCCGTCCCTATAGCAATACATGCAATAATCTTCGTTCTTACTACCGTCGGCGTTTGTGCCGAGAACCTCGTCAGTTAGTGGCATTCCACAACTCTGACAGAATTTCATTTTTTCCATATATTTTACTTGTTACCTGTTTTCTGCACAATTATGTGACGAATGATTCTATTTTGATATATACATTCTCGACAAATAAGGTTCACCATCACCTTGAACCATGCAAAAGAACTCCCATCCATAGCGTTCATAGAAGCCTACATGATTCGCGACGAGATAAACAGGATACCATCCTAACTCTGTTTGATGATTAAGATAGGCGTCCATACACTCCAAATAGGCTTCCTTAGAAACGCTCCATTTGCTACTAAACCATTCAGCTGCTTCCTCTTTCAGTTCAGGTTTGTCTCTTAATGTGAGAAATCTTTTCATTGTTTATTGTTTTATTTATTATTTAATGACCTTTATGTTTCTCTTTTTTCTTGGATTGCCGAAGGTCGAAACGTCGTTGTTTTTCTGCCTCTCGTTCCGCTTTCGTGCGTTGTTTCCGTTCCATCTTGTTCTGCTCCTGCTGCAACTTCAAGGCCTGTTGCGACTTGGTACCAATGCCTTGCGACTGCATCTGCTTTTTGGCCTCGCGAAGTTGCCTTTTCGGGCTCCTCTTGGTCTCCAAAATGGACGGT
>Ga0310690_10002115_pt1 | contig 33208 bp, 54 predicted proteins | sample AusTroGonzalo_MG_2_FD_207661 | JGI IMG/M metagenome (GOLD analysis project Ga0310690, IMG submission 207661) | Bovine rumen microbial communities from tropical cattle in Woodstock, Queensland, Australia - Gonzalo_04 (v2) (version 2) | ecosystem: Host-associated > Mammals > Digestive system >...
ATGACCGCCTGGGCATTTTTCTAAGATTTTAACCGCCCTACCCTTCACCATATTCGCGACTGCATTCCGATCGTATTTTCTCCATTTGTTCCATCACCACGGGACCGGTTACACCTTCTGTGACTTGGCATTACGTTTGTCAAGTCAAGTTCTAGTTCAGGATTTTTTGATACAGGTATTTTGTGATCGCCTTCCCAAGCTTCAGGTGTTGATGAAGGCGGAACAATGTAATTGATTGGCTGTCCACACCACCAGCATACTGCCTGATTCTTCTTATCACGTTCGTATGCCATACCCCGGATCTTCTGCCACCTACGGGGAGTCCTTTTTACCATTCCCTTCCCCCTCTTTATAAAAACAGGGTGCCCATCTGCTTCATGGGTACCCCGTCTATGTTTCTTTTTCTTATTAGCATTATAGCACGTGTCGATTTGACAAAAGTTGACAACTTTAAATTTGTTCAAAAATCGCTAAAAATGTGCATTTTTAAACTCGTTTTGTATAAAAATCATCTTTTTTTATACATTTTTTCAAATTTTTTGATTGATCTCTTTCGAAGTTGATATATCCCGCTTTTATCTGTGAATCCATATTCTGTATCTAATTGTTTTATACTCTTGCAGTCTATATAATAATCAACAAGAAATCTCTGACACTGTCCCTCATTCATATCCATTATGATCTCATATATGTTTGTTCTCAATTCGATATAGTCTGTCCTGAGCTTAACAAGCTTTATATCTATTTTTTTTACCTTCTCCAAACATTTTATAGCTGCATCCTCTAATCTGTCTGTCCTGGGCGAAGACTGTATCCTGTCACCTTCAATATTTGATCCAGATATGTAATTGACATCCAAGTGAATGTTTTTTCTCATTTGCTCACATTTATCTATCTTGAATTTTAAAGTCCTTGCCGACTGTAAATATTTTTCAGCTGTCATCTATATTCCCCCTATTAAATCCGTTATTATACTATTGTCCCCACTCCTGCATTATGTAGCGAATCTGCTCTTGCTTTAGATATCCGGATCACTTCATCTGCATTAACCACTCGATTAAGTTGAATGTCTTTGTATCGCTTAGTTATTTTGAACGATACTTTCTCCTGTGGTTTGTATGCATGCTTTGGTTTGGTATTACCTAGCAAGGTTCTCCATTGTTTAACTGACTCCATATTGTTATGCTTATATTTAACATCCGGTATCTTGAGGAGTTTTTTTACATCAAAATCCATATCAAACGGAACAATGTATCCATGCTCACCTTCTTTGAATCCTATCTCTGGAAGAACATCAATCGGCGTAGTGATAAGAGCTGTCCCATTGACTAGCGCTTCTACCATTGAATATCCATAACCCTCTGCATCTGATAGGCTGACATAATAATCTGCTTTTGCCAGATACGGAGCTATGTCAAGTGTAGGTGATAGAATTACCATATTTCTCCTGGCATTTTTCAGCGTATCGTCGCTAAATAACAGCCAAATGTATGGAATATTGGATGCTTCCAACATATCAGCAAGTTTAAGCATCCTTTCGTGGCCTTTTTCAAAAGCGGATCTTCTGCTGAGTCGAGTGGCAGATATCAGCATCAGACATTTTTTATCTGTTGCAGATTCTGTCATGTTATATATGATTTTTGCTTTATCCTCATTGAAAGAATCAGCAGCTGCTCTTGATACTGCAACAATATGGTCGTGTTCCTGTGGTATTGTCCACGACTCAACCATTTTGCAGGTATGTACCATCTGAATTACCCGAGATGCTTTCACATTATCAGGAAGCTTATCTGTGATTCGGCTTATAATGCATGTATCACACGCGATTGGAATTTGGGGATCGTATACGATACATTCAACAATCATCTGCAGCCGTTCGAGCTGTTTCGGATCTATAATTTCAAACATTACTGTTATGTCATAATATTTGCTCATAATCCGGCAAAACTGATATATCCATGTTTCGATCCCGCCGATCTGTTGTGTGCGTGCTGTCCATATAAGTATCTGCGTCCTTTTGTATGGTATGATCTTTGTGAATCCTCTGTATGAATCGCCTCTAAGAATTGTCCCATGTACGGGTGTGTTATATTTCATTATCATGCAATAATGTTCCAGCTCCGGAATTTCGAGCTTATCTGTTAGTAATATGATCTCATTTTCAGCATATTCTTTTTTGATTTCATCAAGCAAAGCTGTATTGTCAGCTTTTACTTCCGGTACGTTGTATACAATACGTGTATAATCAAGTTCGCCTTTCATCATCCGTTTAGTCCATGAATCAGGTGTGTCTGAACGGTAATAATACATGATATCCTGTATAAATGACTTTTTGCCATGTTCATTAAGACGATATATAAAATCTGCATCCTCTGACCATAATTTCTTAGGATCGAAACGTTGTTTTCCGAATGTGGCCGTTTTATATACCCTGTTCCATACGCATAAGTTGAATCCCGGAAATTTATCTTCAACCGAATTAAGCTGCACAGTGCATTTCCATCCTCCTGGCATGGTTGTCCAAGATAGATAACAATAATCAAAATGTTCTGCCTCAATAGTCTGGCATATGGTTTTGATATAATTGTCGGCCACCAGATCATCCGCATCGATAAATGTAAAATATTCGCCGTGCATATTATCAAGGCCCATATTTCGCGCAATGCCGGGTCCTTCATTTTCCTTTCGATATACTGTTGCCCAGGGATAATCTGTCTTAAATGGTTTTTTTGATCCATCATCAACAATGATGACTTCAATATCAGCTCTCATCTGCTTATTTAAACATTCAAGAAGCTGGTTGATATATGGTTCCGCGTTATAACACGGAATAATTATTGATAGTTTGATCACTTTTTGTACTCCTCTTTTATCAGCCTGCTGCCCGGTCGCTTCATTCCGGAGCCTGCTGCCCGGTCGCTTCATTCCGGAGCCTGCTGCCCGTAAAATCTTTATACTCCGGCATTGATCATGATTACATCCCGCCAGTATGGTTCATAACTCTCAATCTCTGCCTTCAACATGTTCTCAAATTCTTCATCCGATACATTTTCAAAATCATCCCTGCATTCAAGGAAATACTGGACATCTTCTTCAAATTCTTCTCTGTCTACATATATCTTTTCGTTGTTTATTTCCTGCTCACAGTCAAGGATCTCTCCAATAGTAAATCTCAGATCCGGTGCATACCACCATCCACTATCATCTGCAACGACTTCCGCTTCGCATACGACTATGATTGGATATGTCGGATGTTCTTCTATGAGTTTCTTTAATTCATCTGTCTGCTTCGTAAACATGTTTAATGGTCTGTACTTCATTCGTTTTCTCCTTCCTGTGGTTCAACCCACCAATGACAATGCTCGCAATCACCGCTACATTCAACAGTTCCGTAAACAATCTCTGCTATACAGCCCATCATTCATTCCTTACTTTCTGTCCTGTACTTGTCAATAATCTGCAATACCTTAATGATTGCTTTGTAATACCCTGCACTCGGTGGATATCCCAACTTTTCAAGGCTTATTCTTTCTCTTATCTTGTCAAGTATTGGCTCTTGCATCTGCTTTTCAAGAATCTCCATATAATTCACAAGGAATTTACATACGTCTTGTTGTGTGCCTGTTCCGTCATTGTCACGCAATTCGGCGATAGTTTCTTTTAACTCTTGCCATTGTTCGGTCATTCCTCTACCTCACTTTCCTGTGGCTCAATCCTCTGTGTAACAGTATATGTCATATATCTCATAGCTATTAGAGCAACAATCAGGATATAAGCCTTGGCATAATTCTGATAAATATTTATGTGCTTCTTTCTCCGCTTCTTCCTTTGTGTCGCAGAAGAATGATGCTTTGATTTCTATGGTTGCTTCAACTTCCCATTCTTTATCAAATCTCATTCCTTATCGCTCCTTCCTGCCTTAAAATACTTACAGAACCATCCATGTAAACGTGCTATATTAAACCTCTTGACATTTCCAAACTGCTTGCACTTCCATGCTTTATTTCCTGTTAAACTTACACTTCTAAATCCGCAAGTATTACACGTTTTCATTCCTTATCGCTCCTTCCTGTGGCTCAATTAGCCCTCCATTGGAGTTAGATCATGTGGCGAGCCTATAAGGTCCCGGCCGTCATCCGTTCTGATCTCCGTATAATATGTATGGTCAATCCTGGTTATTGTTGCAGGTCCATGTAAGCTGTTTACCCTTTGGCCGATATACCTATGAAATTTATACCGACATGGCCGGTTGTCCTGTTCAATACCAATATCATAAATTGTTGTTTGTCCCTCCATGATCTCACCCCCTGTCCTTCTTTGCCTTCTGGCATCCGTAACAGTCCTACGCATTTATCATGTCTAGGCGCTTACCGCATATCTGGCAATATATATCCCTTCATGTATTAGTCCCCGATCTCCTCGAACGCGAATGCACAGTATCCTTCCTTCAGGCCGTATCCGGATAAGACGAATGTGATCCGGAAGATCTTTGATTCAAGTTCTGTGTAGATCTCATCCAGGTGCCTGTTGTTTCTTTCAATAGGATCCCCGTGATCATTCACGATCACGAACTGAACTTCATCTCCCCTCTGGAAGCTCCGGTCATTATTTCTGACTTCAAATCTCTTACCGCCTTTTAAAATCTCGCCTGCATACCGGCTGTTAAGTTTCAATATATGTCTGTGGATCATAATTTCTCCTTTACTCTTGCGTCATAATATTTTGCTACTTCCCGGATTGTCTTATGTCTTAATGCTTCGAATATTCCTACCTGCCTTGATCTGCAGTATGAATCTACATACTTTTTGAATTCAGGATTTGATTTATAAAACTCATATATTTCTTCGTTCATTTGCTTCACCATAGATTATTGAGCGGACAGTTACAGCAGATGTCTGATTCTGACAGCTCCATGCCTTCCTTTTCTTCATCCCATGTGAGTGGCCACTTGCAATAATGCTGGCACATCTCTTCAATGGTATTTTCTATGATCTTCTGTATGCTGCTGTGTTCAGTCTTCTCCATCTTCATCCTCCACAAATAATTCATGGGTACCTTTCACAAGTTTTTCTTCTTCGTCTGTGAAGCTCCATCCCCATATTTCCAGAATGTCGAAGGCTCTTTGAAGTTTTGTACCGACCTCTTTGTTATATGTGTTGTCGTACCATGCCAGCTCCCCGATATTGTTCATTTTCATGTTCATACATATCAGCAGCCTGTGATGGAACTTATAGGTGAGGATCCTTGCCCTGTAGTCGTCCCTTTCATCATTGGTCAAGTCATAATAATACTTTCCGGAATCGAATACGATAATGTCTTTATCTGTGAGATATGTTTCGTTTCTCATCATCCAGGTGATCATCTGCTCGATTATAATCGGGATGTCTGCCTTATCAATGTCATGGAGCTTTCCGGTCGTGACTTCTTTTACAAAATCACGCGTCCGGAGCATAAGCTCTTTCTGCATTGCCTTTAATTTCTTATGGATCTTCTCTTTTTCCTTCTGTTTTTTCTCTTTATCCGTCAGCTGGTGTTCATCCTTGGTTTTCGGATTGAGGATATGTATTGTGCTGTAGCTTATGACATACTCGCTCTTATCCGTAAGCTTACCCTTTATCTGAGGGCTGATCTTAAAGGTCTTGTCATCCTGCCTTAAGTCAAATTTGAGTATGGTGTCATATCTTCCATTCCAGACATGATCATTTTCGCCTTTTTTAATGTTTAATTCCTTGATGATCTTTAAGGCTTCTTTCGCTCTTTCAGCGACCTTTTCATCCTGGGCTACAGAATGAGCTCTCCATCTTAGATCCCTGCTGTCCCTTGCATTCTTCAGGATCTCATTTCTCTTTTTAACGTTCTTGACCTTTTCCAGTTCATACAGGTCTGAAAATGATAACTGGAATTCATTATCATCGGTCTTTTCTTTAAGCAGGTTCTGGTCAAGCTTGGCCACGTTCAGACGGTGCCTGATGGTTGCCTTGCTGAATCCGGTCTTTTCTGCCAGGGAGTCTTCTGTTTCTCCAAGATCAAGCATCATCTGGAATGTTGTTGCCTGCTCGAATACGGTAAGGTCTGAACGCTGCATGTTTTCTTCCAGCATGGTTGTTATCTGCTCATTCTCCGGAAGATTCTCATAGATCCTGCAGGGAGCATCATACAGGCCTGCTGCCTTTGCAGCTTCATATCTCCTGTGTCCGATGATGATCGTATATTCACGGTCTGATTCTATAAATTCACCGTTTTTATATACTCCCGGAATGACCGTCAGATTCTGCATTATTCCGTTTTTCTTTATTGATTCTGTCAGCTCTGATATATCCCCGATATCCTTTCTTGGATTATTCGGATGATGATGCAGGCTGCTGAGTGGTAAGTTCACTGTTAATTTTCTCCGTTTTACTTCTCCCATATTCCCTCCAAGCCGCATTTTTTAAGAATGCGGAGCCGTTTTCTTTGTGTTCATGAAAAGATATTCTTTAAGTTCATTTCTTTGTTGGATATTCTTCTCCAATACCTGTTCTGTGTTTGCGATGATCTCATCCAGTTCTTCTATCCTGCGGCGTATCGCCTCAACGACAGAATCCGGCATCTTGTCTTTTGCCGGTTTTGCTTGATCCGGTATGTTTTTCTTTTCCGGAGTCCGATACGGCCTCTTTTTAAGCGGTTCATTGTTTTCCTTAAGGATCCCGATGATAGTCTCGGTATCTGTGCAGTTAAGCTGTGCGAGTATCTGGATCTGTCTGTTCGGTTCCTTTGCTTCCCTGTAGGATCTGCAGATCTCATCTGCACTCATCTGTAGCTTGGCCATATCTTTTCCCCTTTCTGAGCCTTCTGAACGGCTCGCATACTCTGTCCCATTTGCCGTCTTCCAGGTAAGTTTTCACCTGATGATTGACCGGTGCTTCCAATCTCTTTTCTATGATCAGGCGGACGTTGTAGTCGTGCATTATAACGCTCTGTCCCTGGACAAGTCTGAACAGTTTTTCATCAACGGTCCTTGCGCTGAACCCTGTGATATCGGCCACATCCTTCCTTGTGGCCATCGCCTTTATAACCTTTCCATCCCTGTTGGTGACATCATATAAATTTTCTCTTGCCATATCTTCCCCTCTTGGAGCCGGAACGGCTTACAATAAACCATTTTTCGGGGGGTATGCATTTCGCTCCGGCTCCTTGGTGATCCAAATCTTGTAACATTCCCATAGCATGTAGTTTCTTTTGGCCTGCGGGCCCTGCAGACTCCGGTGTTTCAACCTGTATTTAATCAGCTGTTTAAATCATAGCCATGATCGGCCAAATATCTCCATGAATTCTTCGCGGGTATGAGTCTTCTCATACTCAGCCTGCGCCCAGCGTTTGATATATTCTCCATAATCGTTCTTATCCGGGCTGTGAACTGCATCCTTGTTTCCGGTTGAATCTCCCCTGTGATGGTGCGCACACAGGTTCACGGTGAATCCGTATTTCTCGGCCTGTTCATGATGACATCCCCAAAATATGTGATGTCTTTCAAGATTTACGTGATACGCCGGGAATCTTTCAAGTCTGACACACAGGAAGCATTCACCTTCCGGCTGAACGAATCTTGATTTCACTTTCTTTTTTCTTTTCTTCATCCCCTTAAACCCTCATTTTTTCAGAATGGGAATGGCATTTTCAAACCATATCCTGAAGCTTCCCATATCGTTGTCTATGGTCCCGATCTCCATGTTGCAGATGGTCTCAAGAACGTATATTTCCTGGTACAGATCTGCGCCTGCTGCCGGGTGGCCATTCACTATCCATCCGGCCTGCTGCCACTTTTCAAACCATCCCCTGTCCCTTACGGTCTTAAACCATCCATGATCCGAGTGTATGTTTACCCTGCAGGGCCGTTTGAATCTCTTGAGTGCATCCACGATCGCATTAAGCTCCAGCTGATGCGGAGTGATAAAGTCAAATTCCCTTTTGCGCGGATTCGATGCTCCCTTGGATCCGTCTGCTCTTGATCCTTCCAGGACGTATATGTAATATCCTTTCCCCGGTCTTGGAGTCTTGCGGGATATTGATATATACAGATCAGCTTCTTCGCTCATACGAACGGGAACTCCTTTGCTTTTTCTGTTGCTGCTATTGATCTGGCCTTACTGCAGATCTGAGTATTTATGCAGATAAGCCTATATTTTTGACCCTCTGTTATGGCAGGCTCGCATTTATCGCAGCCCCTGCAATAGTGTTCAAATACTACTTCAACGTTATCCGGTATCACTATGTCCATCTCTGCTCCAATCAAGCGCTTCTTTTTCGAGCGCATCAAAATCATAATTGTGACTGTGAGTTTTGCCCGGAGGCGCTTTTCCGTTTGTGATCGCATTATCATAATTGCCGTCAAGCACCTTGGCCATGTTTGCATCTTTGATAAGCCAATCGAAGTTCGCGGACCAGTCCCTGCTATTTGATCCCTTTAGGAAGTCTGAAGCTTCGGCTTTCTCAAAGAGCGTCTTGAAATCTTCCGGAGAATACTTCTTAAGTCTTGCTTTTAATGCCTTAAGCCTTGATTCTGATAAGCGGGTGCATTTAGGGAACGACACGCAGGTGTCGTTATACATATCAGCGATCAGCTGATAAGGCGTCTCTTTCTCTTTACTCTCTTTCTCTTTTTCTTTTTCTATATCTTCTTCTTTATCTGTTGCGTTACATTCCGTTACTGTAACGTTACATGTAACGTTACTTGTAGCGTTACACTCTATGCGCTTTCTGTCCCTATACTTGGCCACACGCTCCCTAGTCTGTTCCCTGACCTTATCCATGGCGTCAACATTCTGATATTTGTCCCAGGAAGATATGCGGTATACATTATCAATGACTTCAATCATTTCAAACCGTTCCAGCGTGATCAGCGCCAGCTTGACTATCGGAAGAGGGCGGCCAAATTCTATCTGCAGCATCTCTTCCGTATACGGGATCTCTTTTGTCAGGTACAAAAAGCCGTTGTCATTTGAATTTCCGGCCAGACATAGAAGCTGCACCCAAATGTTGATGATCGCATCACCTTCCGGCATGGTCTGTATCTGTTTTATCTTCCGGTTATTGAACAGATCTGTCGAAAGCTTTATCCATTTGATATCTGCCATGCTTACTTCTCCTTCGTTTTGATAAAAGCCATAAGCTGCGATATAGTAACCTTCTCCAGAATATCTTCCATGAGTCCAAGCTTTTCAATCACATCACTGTGGATGTGGCCGTTATAATACCTGAACTCTATATTCTGGCTTTCCGTGCATTCGAGGCTTATGTAATAACCAAATTCACGACTTAAGTTGTCCTTGCGTGTATATCTATGATTCAGATATCCGGTCTGCTTTATTTCACTCTGTATTTGATCAAGTTCCTTAGACATAGCGTCCCCTTGTTGCCGAATCTTCATCAATGATCGGCGTGATCATAACTTCATCCTTATTTGACTCATAATGTTCTTCCAGATAGTTTCCGAGATCTTTGGATGTCATGAGACATACATCCCGATCCTTCTTTCCGGTCCTTACCCTAAACCCCTTGATTCCTTCCATCATCTTCTTACTCTCCTTCTTCTGTAATAGTAAATAGTTTCTATTATCTCGATCACGATAAGGCGCAGGGCCTCAGCGATCGCTATAACCAACATGCAAAATATGATCATGGCCATGACAGTCAATCTATCCATTACAATCCCACCCTTTCTTCTGCCGGTACCCGGAGCGCATCATAAATAAGGCGCAGTTGATAAACCCTCAGATAAGACATGTCTTTCAATGCCTTATAGAGCGTGGGCTTTGCTATACAGGTCATCCGTGCAAGATCATTCCGCTTGATGTCCCGTATCCCTAAGTATTTGTAGATGACTCCCCTTATAGCTGTATCTTTATCGTCAACATTGAGTTTCACTTTTGGCATGTTTTACTCCCTATGCTGCAGTCACCTTCTCCAAGGTCTTGCGTATAAAATCAACACCCTTTTGAAATACAAGCGTCTTGATATTGATTCTTACTTCATCCCCGGCATTATATTTCTGTTCGATAACTCTGAAATATCCGGAGTCGATATACTTCTGATATGGGATATTGTCTTTCTGTAATATGTTCTGATCTCTTAAGATTTCAAAAAGCTTATTCCGGCCAACTCCCGGTACTCCTAATACCTTTGCAGTCTCTTCCATGGATATAGCCTTCTTGGATCCTGCGACGGCGTCAAAGAATTCTGCCTTCGGTTTCATTTCAATGTTGGCCTGCTGGAGCTCTTTGTTTTCAAGTCGAAGCTGCTCTGCTTTCTCGGCCTGATCTGCCAGGGCACGGAGCGCTTCCGGATATGTCTGCGGCAGATTATATCCACCGGTCTTTCTGATACTTGGAATCACTTCTGAAGTAACCCAGTGTTTGAATTTCTTAGCGTTTTCAAGTTTGCTGCTGAGGATAAGACTATACATGCCGGATTCATTTATGACCGTCATATCTTGTATTCCTCCAAGGGTGTCGCATTTTGCGACGCCCTTATCATCGGCGTCAACATGTTTATATACGGCATCTCTTGAATTCCCATATCCAAGAGCTCCGGCTATGTCTTGAGCCACAAACCACGGCTCACCGTTTATTTTTAGAGTTCTGATTTCCCCAAAAACTTTGTTGTTAAAGATTTGAATGTCATTCATATTTTCCCCTCATGCTTTCCAAAAGAAAACACACTCTGTCCCTTCGAGACGGTATTTCTTCTTATCGGCTTTAAAGTACAGATGCAATTCGTTTCCTGCGTCCACGATAATTCCATGTGCCCATGAGAATTCACGTACCTTCACAAAACTGATCTTTCTCTTCTTGGCCACCTCATTCCATGCTGCAGTCATTGAATTGGCATTAGGTACCGCGTAATAGGTTTTGCTTTTATTTTCTCTTTCTTTGAATATAATCACTTTTGGCATTACTTTTCCCCCTTATTTGTTGTATTCCTTTTGAATATGTTGAATTTCGCAAAGATTCCCTGACCGGTTCTCCTTGCTTCGTTCTGCATCTGCTTTCGATATGCTTTTGCTGCAAACATGCCATATGGTTTCGATTGGTTGTAGCTGTAATGACTTCTTGCAGCGTGTTTTGCTCTTGATGACATGCTTATACTCCTTCCTGTTTAATTAACAAATCTTCTATCTGGCATTCGAGAACTTTTGCCACCTTGCTTAATGTGTCTACAAAAGGCCTGCTTTCCTTCCAACCTCCGATAGTACCGTTTGCAATACCTGCCTGAACTTCAAGCTGTGCGATACTAAGGCCTTTAAGCCTTGCAAGTTCTTTTATGCGTTCAACATCTACCATCTCTATCCTCCTTCCGCTATATCTTGTATGGGGTAGCCATATCTTGTAGTTGCGTTGTATTAGTCTATGGGCTAAAATTATATTGTCGATATAAATTTTTACTGTAGGCTAATTTTTAGCTTGTAGGCTACCCCTCGAGTTCATAATAATAGCCTATGGTCTATTTGTCAATACTTTTTTATAGATTGGGGGGCTATTTTATGTTGGGGCGCATAAAAACGCTGTGTGAGCGTGATAAGACAAATTTCTCAAAACTCGAAAAAACCTTGGGATTTGCCAATGGTTCAATCAAAAAATCTAAAGAAGACACTATCTCTGCAATTCGACTAAAGGCTATGGCCGATTATTTTCATGTATCAATGGAATATTTACTGACGGGCAAAGGAAACTTATATCAGGAACCTGCTGCCGGAGCCATTCTTACGTATGAGGAAATGGACATAATCAAGGCTTATCGTCTGCTTCCGGATATGAAAAAGGATGTTATAGCGGATATTTTGCATATCAAAAGGCAAGATACAGGTTTACAGTCAGAGAAGGTGGGTTGAATGAGAAAACGCATATTTGAAATAATTGAAGTATCAAAAGATGATGATAAAATAAGCAGCTTATACGATTTTTCAATGCTTATAGCAATCATAATCAGTATTATTCCATTGGCATTTAAGGAAGCTCCCGGAATCTTTCGCTATACAGACATCATAACGACTATCATATTTATTCTGGATTATACTCTCAGATTCATAACAGCTGACCTTAAACTTAAAGGAAAGTCTCTTCCATTCCTGCGGTATCCTTTTACGATCTGGGCGATAATCGACCTTATATCTATCCTTCCAACCTTGACGATTCTCAGTTCCGGATTCAAATTATTAAGGCTTTTCCGTATATTCAGGACCTTCAGAGTATTCAGAGTGCTTAAGGCTTTCAGATATTCCAAAAATGTGGAGATAATTTGTAAGGTGATCATCAATTCCAAGGATGCTCTTATGGCTGTATGTACTCTTGCTCTTGGGTATATCTTTGTTTCAGCTTTAATAATATTCAACGTGGAATCTGAATCATTCGGTAATTTCTTCGATGCTATCTACTGGGCATGCGTATCTCTTACAACGGTAGGATATGGTGATATTTATCCGGTTACAACCGCAGGAAGGATTATCACAATGATATCTTCTCTGTTTGGGATAGCAGTCGTTGCTCTTCCGGCCGGAATTATTACAGCCGGATACATAGATATTATTAACAAGGAGGATTAAATATGGCCACAGCTAAAAAACTCCCTTCCGGATCATGGCGTGTGCAGGCCTATGCGGGCAAAGATGCGAACGGAAAAAGAATAATAAAGAGCTTTACAGCTCCGTCAAAGAAAAAAGCAGAATTCATGGCATCCCAGTATGTGCTTAATAAACCTACGCCTGCTGCCGAGGATTCCATTCTATTCGGAGAGGCTATGGATAAATATATTTCCGGCCGTGAATCTATTCTGTCACCTTCTACGATCAGGGAATATAAACGCATGAGAAAGAATAATTTCGACTCACTGGAAAAACTTCCTCTTGATCAGATCACGCAGGAAGTTATCCAGGAATTCATAAACACCTGCTGCAGTGACGGAGATTCGCCTAAATACGTCCGGAACATGCACGGCCTTATATCTGCCACCTTAAATCAATTTAAGCCCGATATGAAACTCAGGACAACGCTACCGGCTAAAAAGAAGCCTGAATTCCATATCCCATCTGATGATGAAGTGGTAAAAGTGATCCGCTATATCCGGGATGTAAAGAATCAGGATCTGCTTGTGGCCATCCTTTTGGCCGCTTATGGCCCTATGAGACGGTCGGAGGTATGTGCGCTTATGTATGAGGATATAGATGGAAACATTGTACACGTACATCGCGCCATGGTGGATGCTGGATCTGATCGCTGGGTGATCAAGGATAAGCCTAAGACAGCTGCAGGAGATAGATACATAGAATATCCTGATTTTGTCATGAAAGAGATCGGACGCGGTACCGGACATGTGGTCTCCTTAACTCCTGATGATATTACCCATAGATTCATGAAAGCTTTAAAGAGTGCAGATGTGCCTCATTTCAGATACCATGACTTAAGACATTATTCCGCCAGCATACAACACGCTCTCGGAATACCGGATGCATATATCATGCAGCGTGGCGGCTGGGAATCCGATACCACACTCAAACAGATCTACCGTCATGCTTTGGATAAGGAAACTCAGAAGGCAAACAAAAAAATCAACAGTTACTTCACTAAAATTCAGAAGTAGTTCACACAAAAGTTCACACGAAATAAAAAGAGTACCGATTTCTCGGTACTCTTGCGGAGCGATAGACGGGACTCGAACCTGTTTAAGCCAAAATAAGCATAAACCGCATAAATACTATGAAATCCTTGAAAGCTAGATATAATCAGTGTTTCAAGGATTTTATAATTTTATATTTATTCTATCATAATATACTAAAAATACTAAAATATAAAAATAGTTCACACGAAAAGTTCACACGAAATAGTATTCCTTTTGATACAAATAAAATAGAGCTCACCCCTGGGGAGTAGGTGAGCTCTGATGGAGGGATATATAAATGATTAGGCTGCCTTTGGTAATGAGTTCCACGTAGCAGGACCCACTATACCGTCGGCCCTAAGCCCATGTGCGGTCTGGTAGTCAATTACTGCAAGGCGGGTATTTTTCCCATATATACCATCCTCTATGCCGCAATGATAACCGGATAGATTAAGAAAGCGCTGCCAGCAAAGTACATGTTCTCCTGTGCTTCCGATCTTGAGCGTCGGATAATAATCTGCGATCTTAAGCACCTTCTGCTTAGCGATAGGTCTTCCGAGCGCTTCTGCATCCCATTCATATAATTTATACTGATTGATACAATTTAAGAGCGTAGTCGAATAGATCGGTGAAGTAGCATATCCGTCAGCCTTGACATTATTGCATGCCTTCACATAATCCGTTTCGCTTTTTAAGTTTTTATATCTGGCCAAACGATTGAAAAGGTCAGAATGATCCTTAATGGATTCGGCCCAGGAAGGATATTTTCTGAAGTTCGCATACACCTTAACAGCTACGCCGTTATAATATTCTGTTGTAAGATACCGGCCGGATTGTCCGTTATATGATCCTTTGATCCCGAATAGATTCGAACATTCAACAGTCAATTTTGAATTGCCGTACCGACTCTCTATTTTTGCCTGTGCCGCAGTAAGAGATGCGAGGATCCCTGTCTGTTGCATATCCTGGATCGCATAAGGTTTAAATGCTTCAAAAAAGCTTTTTACCGTATATGCCATAAGATCACCCCTTTCCGAGCTGTTCTATAAGCTGCTTGATCTTATCGAATCCGGTCATGGAACAGAGCCAGGACAGGAAAGCAAATGCTATCATGGCAACAGCCACCTGTTCTGTGAACGGTTGGCCATAATAAAGAACGTATCCTATCACACAGGCCACGGACAGAGCTATGGCCACAGCTCCGGCAAGCAGATTAGATCTGTATGTCTTTCCGGATTCATCAAGGATCTTCTTAATACCCTGGACCGTTAATGTTGTCAAAGCCGATACTATCGCCAGGGCTGTCAATAATACTCCCGTATTCATCTTCTTCCTCCTTGGTCTTAAGTTTAAATATCTTTATCAGGGCACAGCATAATATCTCTCCACCAAATACACTGTAAAAGCAGGTAATGAGAGTATCATGACTTATGCCGGATATGGTTGAAACGATCATCTCGACTATCGTGAATACGAGTATGATCACTATCGAGAACACGACATACAAGGTAAGAGATTTCTGCCGTGTTTTCTTTATTTTTGAAATCTTTTTCTCTGCCATATCTATCAGTCCTTCCAATAAGAGCGGCAGAACGCCGCAGAATAATACTTCAAATACCAAAAAACAGAAAAGGAATATAAGCTCCCAAAGCCATTCAGGAAGCATATGATATATGATCTTAGCAGTCGTCATGCGTCAGAACCCACATTATGATATAAACCAGTACAGCCCATACTATCCCGCCTAAAACAGCAATAAAGGCACTTGTCAAACTGCTCATAATCTCACCTCAGAGGCAGCTTTCTTACTTCCTGCATGATCTTTTCAGCTGTTCCGTTTCCACCAAGTTCTTCATATGGTTTGTATAAATAATCATTCAGATTTTCAAACTCATCCTTGGTGATCCATCCTCTCTGTATATAGTGAGTTCCCAGATCAGTGATCCGATCATGGCCAAGGCCCTTCAACATGTCGGCCATGGGATTTGCCTTTTTTGCGTCACGGCGCTGTATCAAAAATATGATAAGCTGGCTTATGCCTCCGCCTGTCAGTCCTGCTATTATCGCGACTAATACTGCTTCTGTCATTTTCACGCTCCTTAATAATTTTCTCCTGTTATCTCATAGAATTCCTCTTCTGTGATCCAACCCTTCTGCACAGCTTTCCTGACCTGTGCTATGGTCCACTGGCCGTGATCATAATAGTATTTAACCTTGTCGTAATTTGGGCTGTGTTCGTTTACTTTTTTTGCCATCTTACAGATCCTCCGTTATCATATTCAAATAATCAACATTTGCCTTGGTCTGCATAAGCTCCTCATACATACCCCATGATTCCTTGGGAACCTTGCATTCTTCATAGACATACTTTGTTACAATCTCTCCTTCGATCTCTTCCCTGACCTCCCGGACATTCTGGCGAACATAGTTATATATAGAGCTCGACTCCATATCATACTCTTCCGGCTCGATCGCAGATTCTACTTCATACCACTCCATTTTCAATCCTCCTCATTCTTTTGTCGTGTCTTGATATGCGGCGCTTCAGATATTGGAAGTCCACATATGGTTTTATATGTTCAAGATACATTCCGTATGTATCCGTATTCTTAAACCAGGACAGAGCAGATACCATCTGTTTGCAGTCATATATGGTCGGCTTTTCTTTCTTACTTATCCTCCGGGCTTTCCTGGTCATCCTGAACATAATGGATTTTCTCATGATCGTATAACCAAATTTGAATCTGAAACCCATATAATCAAGATCGTGGCCTCTCAGTCCTCTCTTTGTAGGATATTCCATAAGGAATACCTGATAATTTTGTTTAAGCTTAAGCCCCAGACGTTCATCGAGATATCTTTCGATCGCTTTCCTCATTGCGTGGAGTTTCTTTTTATTACTGCCAAATACCACCATGTCATCCATATATCTCATATAATAGGTGGCTTTCAGATCTTCCTTAATATAATGATCAAGCCCCTGCAGATACCAGTTGGCCAACCAGTGTGAAGTATGGAATCCCAGTGGCAATCCGACATTCGTGCAGGATATGACCTCTTTCAACAGATCGACGAACATCTTATCATGGATATGCTTCTCAATGAGGCATATCAGCCGGTCATGTGGGATCGTACCGAAAAATGATTTTATATCCATCTTCAGACAGTACTTACAGTTCTTCCTGTCCCGGCGCATCCATTTCTCAATCTGTCTCTTTCCGAATATCGGCCCGCGTTTTGGTATCGAACCATGTACGTGTTCATACATGCCATGCATGATTATCGGTTCGAGCACATTCACGATCATATGATGAAGCACCTGCTCGTCAAAGCTTGGCACTATGATCTCCCTTACTTTCTGCCGGATGCCGTCAAAAATGACTTTGGGAGGTTTGTTGCGATGTTTATATGTCAATGCAAAGTGTCTGTAATGATCAACATACGTATCCGGATCTTCGAGGATCATCTGTACTCTTTTCCTGTCACGTTTTCCTTTTGCGGCTTTTCTTATTGCAAGTTTAATATTATCTGCTGATAAGACTTTCTCCATCAGATGATTATATGATTTCATTGTCTTATCCTCTCGCCCGCTTTCGACATGCTACTAACAGGCGCTTGCTGCGAGTTCATTTCTACCAAGGGGTAAGGAATATATTCCACATTCAGTTATCACTCCATAATCAGATAAGTTAGGCAGCCCCGATGTTCCAGTTCGAGTTCGAAGCCGTGTTGTTCAGGTTGACGTAGAACGCCCCATCCTTAGCACCGTTGTTCGAGTTGCCGCCGCGGTAAGGGACGCGAACACCACAAGGGCATGGAATATATCCCTGATTATTCTATGATCACATCATCGCCGTTCAGGATCTGTGACATCATCCGCTCATACGATTCCACATTCACATGCTGGCTTAATACATCTATGGTCAGCCTGTTCAATTTGACCAGGTCTTCAATAATTTCCGTAAGTTTTGTTATAAGCTCTGTGTTGAGTTCATTAGGGAGAAGGGTCTCCCTCTTGTTCGCTTCGCTCACAATTCACCCTCTCAAGCAGCAAGTGGCTTACAAGACAAGGCAGCCCCGATGCTCCAGTCCGAGCTCGAAGCCGTGGCGCTCAGGCCGACGCAGAACGCCCCATCCTTAGCACCGTAGTACGAGCCGCCGCCGCGGAAAGGGACGCGAACACCACTATTATTAAACCAGCAGGCATCACAATAATATGTCTTAGAGGTCCCATCAAGCGAACCGCATGGTACCATACCATCTTCTGTATAGTATTCAGTCTTGACATAGTTTCCGGAAGTCCCGGACAGAGCCGTTGCGCCAGTGTTCTTGAAACCGGTTCCTGTAGGTGTGCCACTTTCGATGAAATCTGTAGCCGTGGAACCATCCTCGGTACCGAATGTGAGCTTGACCTTCTGGGCACCATCCACCATCACATGTCCAAGGTATCTTCTCCACGCAAAGCCCCACCAGTTTTCCATACCGAATACTTTAACGATATTTGCAAAACTGCTCGAGGCGCATGTTCCGGAATTCGTTCCATAAAACAGTCCTTTCGTGTTATGCTGACCGGTCCTGAATGTATTGTTTATAGCTTCAGTTCCGTTTGTATGTACTCCTTCACCAAATACCTTCTGAGTATCAACAGACTTACCCATAAGGATAAGAAGCATATTTATAAGCATGATGTCTGAAAAACGCTCAATATCCCACAGGACATTGGCACCGGCATTATTGGCCCTGGCATATGATATCTCATTATCAGCAGTCTTTTTATTCATGACCTGCTGCCCGGATATCGAACGCAGCTTATTGTTACTGTCAAGAGAACCATTATATATAGCAGTATAGAAATGGGCGACAGATTCACCATTGCAGTTATGGAATGGCCAATCATGGAAATCATTGTCTGCCTGATGATCTGCTATAAATACACTAGCTCCCAGGTGATTTGTATCCGGAACTATCTTCATCCAGATCTTCTTGCCATCACGGCCCCACTCCATCATAGCATTGCCATTATATGAAGGATCTGCGACATCTGACGCGGTAACGCCATCGGCCTTCTTGGTATAGTCATCCGGATCCAGGTAATAATCAACTGTACCGTCTGTTTTGAGCATACACGGTCTGGGCATGAAAAATGCATTCTCCCATGAACCATAGTCAAATTTATCATTCGCATAATCCATGTGTGCCGGCACGGCTCCTGCAGCATCCCGGAGATAAGAAACCTTATATGCAGGATCTGATTCCGTATTGCTTATATGGAATCCGTATACCACACGGTTTTCCATGTTGGTTACCCTCTGATCAAGAGCGGCGATATTATCTGCATTAGCTTTACCCTTGCTTCCTTCATATGCGGTGCCAGGTGTTTCACCTAGTGCTACGCTTTCACTTATTTCCGTATATGCAGAACCACCCCATCTGTATGTTTTATTTGTAGGAAGATCAACATATATCTTGCTATCTTCAGGCGTAATCAAAGTTGTATGTGCAGCTTCTTTATAAAAACTGCCATTATACAAATAACCTTCGATCACGTCATCCACATAGGAAGGGAGCTGACTCGAAGGTATCTTGCCGCTTGAATTGAGTGTGGCCACCCCGTTGTTTGCGCCTTTTTCCGTAGTCGATATCTTGTTTGCAAGATTAGTCGTTACATTATCGACTATGTTCTTTGCAGTATTATCATAGTCATTGGTTGACAAGCCTTTTCCGGCAGCCTTATCAACCTTGTTGCTCAATCCCGAATATGCATCGTCGGCCTTATTCGCTGCATCGTAAATTCCGTCTTCCATATGTGTCAGACGTGATGCATTGATGGGTGTTGTTTTAGACGGAAGATCCGTCCATGTTTGTTTGGTATACGACATGATTCCCTCCTTACGTATAAATTGAGTCTAATAATGCTGCAAGCCCAAGCTGCATAAAATCACCTGAGCTATATTCACCAAAGTAAAATCTCCTCTCTGGCGGCTGCGTGTTATCCAGATTCATGCTGGTCGCATAACTGCTTTCTATTTGTGAATATGAATAAAACCAGGTCTGATTATTATGAACAAAACTACCGATATTGGTTTCATATCTGTATTGCATGCCTTCAACAGTCTCTCGAAGCAGAGATATACAGAAGGTTGTCCATTGAAGTTGATGAGAAGGTGGATAAAAACCAACGAGCATTCCGCAATAGCACTCGCCTTGTACTGTTTTCTTACTGCTGGCATACCAACCGGTACAGACATCACCGGTATTTATTTTGTAATACTGATTGTTCGGATAGTATCCTCCCACCGGTTTTGTATAGCCTATTGTGATATATGCTGTACCTGATTGAGCCTTAGTTGACTTAAGGATTATATTCGTGCCATCAACCGTAACTTCATTATCACATGCCAGATCTGTGAATATGTTGTTTTCATTCTTCATGCCTTTGGCATACAGAATCAGACCAAATCCGCCAATCCCATGTGGATACTGAGCTGTACCATTACTGGGAAGGTTGTTAAGCTTATAGGTCCTTTCAAAGACATCATTTTCATTTATCCAGGTACCGACCATATGCTCTGTCGTCAGGTATTCATGCTTACCTGCAAACTTCAGATCCATCCAGTCAGCTTCATTCTTTTGCCATATATTGATGATATGTTCGCCATTACCATCACGTTGCAGGTATATTTCACCGTCTTCGCCGCCGGACGGGATCCCTGTCCCATAACCTATGAATAATACCTTTACCCAGTCGCCATTTTCATATCTATACAGCGCCTTGCAATTCAGCCCCGGGACATCATACCAGCACAGATCTCCTTCTTCACCGCTTCCGCTCGGCACCAGGATATCTTTATCGATATAGTTCTGTTTATTTCTCAGATCCTCGATTATCTCTTCAACCTCATTTTTGAGGTTGTTGATATCGTTCTGCATACTCTCCTCTGTAGGAGATTTCATCTTGATGGCCGGCTGATACTGCGTTCCGAAAGCACTATATCTGTCCTTCAGCCACTGGATCCCGCTGAGTGATCTTTTAAGGACATTGAAAGTCATGACCGTTGCGGTCGGAGTCCCGCCACTACAATCATATGCATAATATGTCACACTATCCCCGGCTTCTATATACGGCAGGCCGCGTGATAATGATTCAAACGGAGTATATGTTATTGCTTTTACCGAGTTGAGCAGATTGCCTGCTGCTATGGCCTTATTCGCGGCGCTCATATGAGTCGCAAACAGGTTGTTTTCGATCACAAGGGTATTACTGTCCACCTGTGGCTGTCCTGACTCGGCATCTCCGGTATTATCCCTTAATACCACTCTGTTGATATATTCAACCTTGTAATCTTCAAAAGTCAGATTTTCATATGAATCCAGGTATGCATGATTTGAATCATCTACTGTTCCCGGGAAAAGCTCATCATTCGGATACAGATCATCACTCGGATACGGCAGAAAGTCATACCAGTAACTGAGCTCCCTGTACTCAAATTCTTCATCACGGTTCACGATACCGAATATGCCGTTTATCTCACATAAGGCCTTAAGGGCCGACATGACTGATATCTCTTCATCCTCTATTGGCTCGGACACCGTCATGCTATCATTGGCAAGTGTCGTCTCAACCTGGTCTATCCCGATATAATCAAACAGAGTATCCCGGATATCTGCCATCGTGCACGGATAATTAAGATGGCCAAGAATAGGAGCAACATTTGCATCCTGTATCCTTCCTATATAGTCATAGCAGACAAGATTCTGCCGCCTGCTGCCGTGATCCGTTTCAACAGACTCCACATATCCGTTAAAAATCGGAACCGCAGCACTGTCTCCGGCCTTAATCGATACTTCGATTTTTGTCCCTTTAAGATCTGAAGTGATCCTTCCCGGAAAAACACTGTCTGCCGGATACAGTTCGCCTTCAGGTGATTTTGACGGCCTTCTAATGGAGATTGTCAGCTTGCTTGATATACAGCCGTATACGCACAAAGCATCATTCCCGTCGAATACGCCCTCATCCAATGTCAGAGACTCTTCATATACATCATCATTGCCATAGGTCATATTTAATTGCGGGAAATTAACTATGATCTGCTTGAATTCATTGCCATTTTCCCATTTTGCCTTATCTGCACTGCTGACGTTTATCATTTATGGTTCCTCAATAGTCACTTCGAATATATCAAATACGTCCTTCCACGCCGGATCACGTTTCCGGACCGGTTTAAAATCAATAAATACGTTCTTGCTCACAAGTGTCGATACAGTCTGATTATTAGCCTTCAGCTGTGCCGGATAAGCGTTATTTGTCTGGCATGCTCCAAGCGCGGATATAAAAGTCTGTAATTCTGCTTCATCCGCAAAATACATGTTAAAGGTACCGCGGAGTTTCTGCATGATGATGTCCCGGTGCGTAACCTGCCCGCCATCTTTCCATTCGTTATAAATATCCTCAAAGTTGACATTATAACTATCCGCCACCACATGTGCGGAATAATCCACATTATTCAGCTTAAAAATCGTATCTGACATCTTATCTCCTTAAACAAGTGCGCTTACGCCGGTTGCCCGCTTATGTTGATTGTTCATTTTCCTGACGACCCTAAATATTCCATCCGGATCCGGTTCTATTGAGCAACCGCTCTCATGTATAGCTGTCAAAATCAGCGGCATATACTCTGCTATGATGCCCAGGACATTGTTGTCTGCGTTTCCTGTGCTGGTTATCATCGCATTGCTGTATGAGTCTGAAATGCCATTCACCATATCCAGGTTCGGGCTGACCATGGTATCCTTGACCATATCATCAATGGCATTATTGATGGAGTCTGTATTTGTTTCGATACCTACTGCCACACCTTCCGGGATCCATCGGCCGATCTCATCAGCAAATAGTTTTGACGGGGATCCTATTTTAAAGAATCCTTTTACTTTATCTACCAGCTTTTTTCCAAGTTCCTGTACATTTTCTACAATAGAATTCCAGTTATCCTTGATACCTTCCCATAAGCCGTTTACAAGTTCCTTGCCTGCTTCTGCCATATCACTCGCAAGACTTATCAGACCTTCTACTATTGTTGCAATAAGTTCCGGAAGTTGTGCAATAAGGTCCGGTAAGGCCTCAAATAATCCGGTCGCAAGAGTAACTATCAATTCAACAGCTGCATCAAGTAATTTCGGAGCATTCTCAACAAGAGCTTCAACAAGTTTCATGATTATCTCAGGCGCCCGTTCTATAAGTTCTGGTAAAGCTTCTATCAAACCTTCAGCCAAACCTGTGATGATAGCTATGGCGGCATCGATCAACAGATCTATATTATCGATGAGAGAGTCAACAATCGTCAGGATCGCATCAACAGCGGCCGGTATAAGCTCTGGCAGGTTTTCTCCTATGCTCTCTGCAATCATCAATACTATCTGCAGCGCAGCATCAAATATTGCAGGAAGGTTATCAATTATTGCTTGAACAAGTTCCATGATTATAGGTAATCCTGCCTCAAGCAGTGTAGGAAGATTGTCAAGTATTGCCTGTGCAAAGCTCTCAAGTATCGATGCTCCTATTTCAAACATCTTTGGAGCTAATTCGGTAAGATTACCAACTAATTCATCTATGCCTTCGCTTATCGTAGCAAGGCCGCCCTCCGAGTCGCCTGTCACAATGGCTGTAAGACCATCCATAACCTCAGTAATACCAGGGAGAAATTCTGCCATCATATTGTTCTTCAAACCAGTAAAACCTGTCTGAAGATTTTGAAGGCTGTCCTGATATGCTGCAGCATCTTTGACAGCTTCATTTGACATTACGCCACCCAGATCATGAACCTGCTGCCGCATTGCCTCAGTTTCTTCTGCTGTGGTATTAAATAGCGCACCAAGCTCCGTCGCGCCTTTTCCGAGCAAAGCAGATGCGATAGCGGTTCGCTTGGTACCATCCTCCATGCCCTGTAATTTTTCAACGACTGTTGCAAACAGATCCTCTTTTGACATGGTAGATGCATCCTTAAGCGATATGCCAAGCTCTTTGAATTCATCTTTTCCGCTCTGAGCTGCGTTTGATAATGTCTTGAATGAAGTTTTCAGGCTTTCCATGGACGTGCCGCTATGTTGGGCAATAAAATCCCATTCCTGATATGCTTCTGCTGATATGCCCACCTTTTGTGACATTTTATCAATATTGTCACCATATGCGGCCACATCTCCTGCAGCTCCTACAAAAGCCTTGCCTGCTGCCGCTGTTGCTCCTGCAACTGCTGCAACGGCAGCTCCTGTGACTGCAAGACCTTTTTTAAGTCCATCGCCAAAACTTGAGCCCGCTGTTTCACCTGCTTTACCACCCGCAGATGATGCCGCACCTGTCAGTTGTTCAGTTATAGATTGTTGAGCCCCTTCCATAGACGGAACTATGGTCACGACCGCTCTTGCAACTTCTATATCAGACATTATCTCTTCTCTTCCTTCGCTTCTCTGCGAATAGTTTTCTCAATTCAGGAACCGGTACCGCAGAATTGCCGTAATGATTTCCATTGTTTCTGTCATCCAGTCTTGGATATGGTTTAGGAGTATTCGCACGTTTATGTTGCCCAAGTGCTACAAGATTCGAATTGATCATGGCAAGCACATCATAAATATCTGCCAGGATAGCATTCGTTTTCAGTGTCGAACTCCATCTATATAATTCCGGATTGATTTCCCTACCAATCGCCGAATCTATTTCAAGATTGGATATAAATGAATGTAGGGCCTCCCACGTAAGTGAGCGCCCTACATCCTTCATCTGATATCCATATTTTAAAAGATCGGCTTCAAGAGCCTTGTGGTGTTCTTCTGCAAACCCCGCAAGGCCTAAGATTCCCCCAAAGAAATACCACTTACTTCCTTGGTCGCTTCAACCCAGGCATTGATTATCTGAGCCGCCTCACCCATACTAAGTGATATATCATCCGGGATGTTCTCCATTAAGAGTCCGTATATAAGGTTTAGCCTTTCGTTGCCCTGTACCTTGCTTATCTCAACCACTTTATCAAACGGTAATGAATTACCAAGTGGAATCGAAAAGCTTTTGTCTCCGAAATTTACTTTTAAAACCTCATTTGGTGCCTTGATTGTAATTTCTTTCATATTCTTAGCCTTCCTCAGAAATGAATTTAGCCGAGTTATCAAGTACCGTGATAGTCGGCTTCCATATGATTGCATTGTCAGGAGCAAATGACAGCGATTCGACTGCCGTGATCTGGCCCCTGGACATTCCAACAGCCATGGTATCATCGCCATCCTTCATTACAAACAGAAATGCCTCCGGATCAGGAAGCTCTCCTGCTGAAATATTGCATGATATAGTTTTTCCATGCGACCCGGACGCAGGTGTGACAGTCACGTTATCATCTCCGAGCACTGTCTTGAGTGTTTCCTCTGTTGTATCAATTACAGGAACCTGCACTGATTCTGTATGCTCGGCCAGTGTTGTCCTTTTGATTACATTCGCCCAAGTGTAGATATTATTTACGGTCTTATCCATATTAAGCGAAATGCCGTCTTTAGCCACATCACCTACAAGACGCCAGTCACTGACATAATAGGATATCTCAACCTTATCGCTGGCCACAAGCGCAGTACCAGAATAGGTAAGGGCATTCCCGGATACGGAATAATCTGTCTTAGCGACTTTTGTTCCATTGACCGTCACTTCAATTATTTCATTTGGAGTTTCGCTCAATGTGAATGTTGTCTGGCCTGCTGTCGCTGTAAATTTATCCGTGCTGGTTCCGTCGCCATTGTTGCCCACGCATCCGGTTGGATATGTGGGAAGCGAAGTTCCGGCAGCAGCATGGAAAAACATTCCGCTTGCAAGGCCAATACCGAGTTTGATTTCATTACTCATGATTTATTTACCTCCGTAACTTCTTTGTGTGCTATGACTCGGATCCGAGCCGTGCACATAGAAAGTTCCTGCCTCACAGGATCACGCCCCCACGAAGCAAGTGTATTTACAGTTACAAATCGCAGAGCAGTCGTCTGATCTTCTGCGATCTTTTCAATGATTCCAATGGCGTTTCTAAGATTATTCATGGCAGTTTCTTCATCATTGGCTCTGGAATCAAGAGTGACATAAAATGTATCAATGTCGTTCTGTTCAATGCCTCCAACCGAGGTGATCAGGACGGACGGTACCGCAAAATCTTCAGGTAATGGTCTGACATATGCCTTAATATAATCCGTCAATGCCGCCCTTATAGTTTCTTCAATATCAATAAATCTTTTGATCTTCATCCGATCACCGCCCTTGATAAGCTTTTATATTCTGCCTCATCAGCCATTGCTTTATAATCTTTTGCCCGCACAAAACCAACATATCTGCCACCATTGCCATAATTTGACATTCTCGGAGATTCTAGCACATCACCTTCATATCCTTCTGAACTTTGATCTACGAGATTGGCATTTGCCCTCGCTGCGATCTGTTCCGTAGCGTCAGAAACTATATTCTGAACTCCACTACTCAAAAGGATCTGTCTGAAGCCTTCGGAATTGAATTCAATTTTTACATCGCTCATCCCGCAAACCTCCGTAAATTCAGCATGACGTGACTTGTCCTACCTGTTGGTGACTGCCATTCTCTGGGCTCACCATTTATCTCATAAGTGTTGCCATCATATACTATATGATCACCAGCCTTGACATCAGATCCCTGTGGAAGATATGCTGTCCACCCATCCACTATGCCCAAAACTCGTCCATCTTCACTCAATGAAGTCGAAGCAGGCTGAATCGAACATCCGCTGATCGTGAGATCGTTTGTGCGACTCCAATCCGGAATAGTTGAACCCCGGGAAGTTTTTGTGCCTGGTCTTTTCCTTGTGATTGATTGTGTACACCATGAAGGGAGCATCAAAACACCCCCTCAAGCCTATAAGGAGCCAACATTCCGGCATTATTTCCAAGTACCTGATCATAAGAACCGTTCATCCATGCCGAATTATACGTTATTGAAACGCCGCCTGCTGCCTCAGATGTTACCCCATACGACTTTGAAAGTGATAGCGTGACCATCTGCGCCACAAGTTCCTTGATAACATTGGCATCGGGAATTCCGGCGATGTATTCAACTTCTATCCGGTCTCGTCTATCCGATACTCCGACATCATATAGAGTAAGTAAGCCATTGACTTGGAATGAGAAGTCAGTTATGTCCTCACCGGCGACTTTAACAGAATTTATCGCCGATACAAAACGTGCAGGCAGCTGTATGATCATATCTGATCCCCTGTGGATAATACCGCGATTAGTTATTGTCCAGGATATCTTGCACACAAGTGATCCTGTCAGATGCCATCCGCAATAATTTCTTAACGCAAGGGAAGCCGCTGCTATGGCCGGGCTCACTCTCACATCACCGCTATATTTGCTTGCCGTATAACTGTTATATTCTTCTGTGGTTATTATGTTTGGCAGGATTTCTGTACCTGTCAGTTCATATCCCCAGCTTGTAATATAATTCATTTCTTCTTGGCTCCTCTGACCGCCTTATTCTTAGGCGTAACCGCTTTGTTTGCAGATTCTTCAACAGCTTTTGTTTCTATTTCAGGCTTGAGCAATACTGCTCCTGCCGGTACAGCATCATCTGCATACCGTCTTATCTGGCCATCAGACGCTTTATATAATTTCATAGTGTACCTCCAAATAAGGGGACGGCATTAAGCCGCCCCCGGAAACCCGTTATAATTAGTGTGACGGAAGATCATCTGCCTCAAGCAGATATACGCCGTTAAGATCCTTAACCGCACATGCAATGCGCTCTTCTGCAAGCAGTGTAACCCTGTTGTGGATAGCGTCATCTTCATTCTGCTCATACAGTTTAACATCAACACCATCCTTCTGCCATACATTGACAGCCTGCTTAGCACAGATAAGAGCCTGCCCTGACTCAAGTACATCAGACTCAAATACAGGGATGCCCCATACCTGTGCAGGCATGGTGTATGCGCCGTTACCGTAAGGTGCAAAGAAATATCCGCCACCAATATACTGCTTATTCTGATCCTTAGTGGTGAGCAGTGTGTACATATCGGTAGGATTCAGAATAACTACAGATGCATTGTATGCTGATACCTGCTTGATCTTCTTTATTGCATAAAGAATACCATCTGCAAGATTGTCAGCGATTGATGTAGCTTCCTGCCCAAATGTACCACTAAGAATTCCATTTGTTGCGGCTACTGCACCGATCACATTTGCATCTTCAACTACTCCCAGATGATAGAGAATAGCGTTCCTTACCTCTGATGCAAGGAACGGAGCATCCTTAACTATCTCATCGGTTTCCTTGATGTATGCTGCGATCTTTGAGAGTGCAAGAGTAACGGGATCAAAGCTTGTGCTGTTCTGAGGCTTCTTTGCATTCTCATTAACAGTTGCCGGCGTACCTTCATACGCTCCCTGGCGGAAAAATGTAATCGCGTTTCCGCTTATAGTTGCCTGCGTGAATAACGTCTTAGCTGCAATCCTGTCGGGCTGAGGCGCTATGTTTCTGTCGATATCTGCTATCTGGACACCTGTTACGACATCCGTAGCTGCCTTAAGGTGAGTACCTACGCTCCACCCCTTAATGCTGCGGTCTACTTCTCCTGCTTTTTTGCAGAAAAGTTCTAATCCTTCCATTTCTCCATCCTCCGTTTTGGCTTTTTTACTGTTTCCAACGATTTCGAGCAGAGATGCCTTGGATTCTGCCAGCTTGATCTCAGCCTCAATAGTCTCGATGGCTGATTTGAGTTCGGTACCCTGCTTGATGGCGTCCTCATTATTCGCCTCTATTTCAGGCACCAGAGCTTCAAGAGCCGCTTTCTTTGCGGCAAGTTCTTCATACTTTGTCATGATTTGTCCTCCTTAATATTTTTGATGTACTTGAGCAAGGATTCCTTTGCCGGATTGCTTTTCTTCTGCTCCTCTGATGCCTCATTGGCTTCCGAATCGTCCTTTCCGTCATCGTCATCTGACTCTTCTATTTCGCCAAGCACTCCCTGCAGGAGTGATATAGCCTGTTTGATTGCTTCAGCATCCTTTTTGCTGTTGCGTTTACCGCTTTTTTCCAATACTTCAGCAACTGTCTTAGGATCAACTTGTCCTGCCGCCGAATCCTTTTCTTTCGTTTTATCCGATTTTATATCAGTAACAACCGCCGTCTGATTTGCCGGTATCGGTACAAGACTTATCTCGAAAAGATCAAGTTTTGTGAGTTTGCACAAGATACCCTGTTTTTTCTCTTCATCAGTAGGCTTTTCATATCCCAAAATGTTATATGCGAATGAAAACTGCCATACGATGCCTTCTTTCACAAGTTCTCTCTTTTCCTGGGCAAGTGCCGTTTTCAGGAAAGAGGCTTCGATCTTAAGGCCGGTATCGTCCTCTTCTATACTGTCAACCTTGCCTATAATCTGGTTAAGATCATGGCCATAACACAAGGGAAAAGGATGTCCTGTTGTAGCTCTCTTTTTAAGTGTTTCTTCAAATGCTCCCTTAACAACTATGTCGCCATAACTGTCAGGCGTTTCTGTCCATGTTGATGCATATCCTTCAACCTTGCCATTGTCGCCTATAGATTTCAGTTCAAATGATTTGTATAACTTTTCCATAACTACCTCCTTATGATTATCTCTGTTGAGCAATTACATCCGCATGTACCATCAGGACCGAGCACATCGTCACCGGGCCATTCGGCTCCATTTGAAAAATTATCTTCAACTCTTACTGTTTCACCATTCATAAGAGCATGATCTTCTCTCGGATTGTCACCTGTGACCCATGTTTTAAATACTTCAGCTTTTGAGCCTTGATCTTTTGCCTGTCTGCACGCTTCCCCAAGGGCCCAGCATGTCGCCACTTGCGCGATAGATTTGCCCAATGTATTTGCATCAGATTGTTCGCGCTTTTCAAATACATGATCTATTGCTTCATCAGGATCGTCATCTTTAAGTGCATCATCAAGTTTCTTTTTGGTCGCAATATTTATCGCCTGCGCCCTGCCTTCCGTCATTGCCTTGATATAAGCTTCCGTCTTTCCTGAATCGTATTCAGTTTTGAGCTTTTCCGCTGTTGATTTTCCGTGATTATTTGATATCCCCTGCACTGTCGGGAGTAGATCATCAGCTAGCTCAGAATTCCAGCGTTCTTCATTCCACCAATCAGATCCTGCTCCTATCTTTGGCTTAATACTTTTTGCCTGTCTTTTAATAAATTTCCTTATAACATCAGCAACTTCTTTGTTCTCAGTTTCATCTGATACGCCCTTAAAACGGATCTCGCTCGTTTTACGCGAAATATATTTTATCCGTTTTTGTGAATCCTCTATTGTATCAACATCGATTTCCGGATTATCTATCCCATTATTGACATTCATCGGGACAATGAGTTTATCGCCACCTTCAATAGGAGGTAGATTATTGTCGGCTCTCGCTTCATTCCTGGTCATATAAGGGCCGCCAACCGCTGACTGAAGTATCGAAGCGCGTTCCTCGAATGAGCCTTTAAGTTTTTCTTGAAGGTCAAACACCACATATGTTCCCGGATCCGAACCGATCATAGGAAGCAGAAAACTGTTTATTCTCTGCTGTAACATCTGTATTGTAGGCCCAAGACAATCAGCATATAATGCCCTGGCGTTATCTTTAGCTGATGCATAGGTTTGAGTCGTTGTATGCCAGATCAGGGAAGGATTTACATGATAAGCTGCTGCCACATCTTCCCTTGAAAGTTGTTTTGTTTCGGCATACTGTGCATCTTTACTGTTGAACAGATATGGCTTAATCTCCATGCCATCTTCAAGTAGTGGCATCTTTCCGGCCGAACCGCCATTACTGCCCCAACCTTCCCTAAATGCTTCTACCCAGCGTTTTTTTGTCTCATCATCCCAAGGCTGTACATCTTTCGGCCGCGTGATATATGCATTAAATCTTCCACTTGATCTCCATATCTGAGTTCTAAATCGATCAGCCTGTATCTGTTCACTTAAAGTCTGCTTAAGTGCCGACATTGGACTCTGATAACTTCCAGGACGTCCGGGACTATACATTTTAAACTGTATGAAATCATCTCTTGGAATCCTTACTGCCGGAGCTCCACCCCTTGCTGATACCGTAACGCTTGCAAGAGCATAAGTGCTGGCTGCTTCTGAATCTACAATCCAGTCACGTGGTAAAAGTCTGAGTTGATGCCCTGATTCAGAATACGGATCCGGTAGATGCCATATTATTGCTGTACCATAGAGAAAAAATTCAATCATGACAGCATTCCAAAACTCATATGCAGTCTGATCCGAATTTGGAATCCATAACAATTTGGCAACATCCGAATCCCGGTCCCGCTCTCTTTCGTTTTCATCTTTTCGTACAAACACTTTAAGTGGTAATTGTGCGATAGAATCAGCCAGGAAGCTGACCACTGCATAGACGTTTGCCTGCGTGGCATATAGTTCTTTTGGTGATAACCCATCAATATATGGATATGCCTCGGATGTAAGTTCTATCCTGTATGTATGACTGGAATCACTTAGTAGGTTTCTCAAAATTCTTTGCACAATCGCCATTTTTCTGCACCTCATACAAATGCAAGACTTGAACCGCTTGCATAAGTTGACTGATAAATTTTCTCTTTGTTTTTATTTACTCTTGTTGCTCCGATAAATGCCATGATGCAGGCATACAGCGGAGCTATATCATCAGGACTTTTTACCCGATCCGGCAGTTCGATACCGCCCCCGATATTCCTCAACTGCATTGTTTTTGCAGGTGCATCAAGAACAGGCTGTGGAAGATGATATATTCTTAGACCGCCTCGTTTTTCCTGTGGAGCACCAACCGCTATTGCATCCCAAAATCTGCCCCATCCATTTGTCAGATCAGGACCCTGTATTGATACTCTTGTTATATTAGGGATAGTACATATCTGTTCAGCCAATCCAGAAACCGGCGCACCTCGTTCCTGAAAGCATAGATTCATCGGCCCGCGCAACGCTCTTGTCCTAAACCATTCATCAACCCAATCACATCCGACCCTTCTGGCAATAAGCTCGATATGGGCATTACCATCTTCCCTAAGACCACAAACACCAATAGAAGTCCATCGTCTGTCTGATGACATATCAATTCCATAAAACAATTCTGATTCAGGCGCGATGCATGATTCTTCGTCTGTTCCGTTTTCCCATGCTCCATCCGGAAATGGAGATCTTAAAATCGTTTCTACCTGTTGACACATACATTCTGACCTGAATTTGTTCTCAGGAAACGTTGCTCTGTTCGACATCAATGCTCTCATTGTCAAAAATCCATGCCCCAAAGCCGGATTTGCTTGCGCAAGCGCTTTCGCATCATCTGTTTTCGCACCTTCAGGAGCAGACCATTCAAACAGGCCAAGGGTATCCGCGTCTATATCTCCACCAAAATCCTGAACAAAACTCCCGTTTATACATGACATTGCCTGACTTCTAAGCTGTCGAAGGACAACCGAATCAGGATCTCCGGCATTAGAAAAACAAAATATGATACCATTCGGTTTCGCGGTAATAGAAGCCGCAGCAGCTGACCATGTTTCCCAGTCTCTGTGTTCTCTGATCTCATCAATCATGACTAGATCATTGGAATCACCGCGGCCGGCTCGTCTTGTAGGCGCTCCGACTTTGTATGTCCTGTTTTCTGTAAGTATCAATTTCTTGTTTCCGTTTGTTCGTGATACTCTTTTTATCTCCCGAGCAAGTTGCGGAATATCCTCCTGATCTTGTATCACCGCTTCCCATGTTTCTTCTGCTTTATCAAGCGATAAGGAAGTGCCGAATATATTTTCCACGCATAACATATTCATAAAAAAGGAAGCCAGCACTTCAGAGAGTACCGTCTTCCCATTTTGTCTGCTTATCAAAAATAAAACTGTTCTAAATCTGAAATGCCATTCAGTCTTGAGACTGCCTACTATTTCAAGTGAATGTATCAATGAAAATTTCTGCCATGGATATAATTCTTTCTTCAATACCTGTTCTGCATATTCGATCGCAGCAAATCCGAGCGAAGTATTCTGAGTAAGATTTCTTAATGGTTTTGTATATATCCTTGGCGTTTTATAGCCGTTCATTATTTTGCGATACTGAATTTCTTACGTATCTCTGCTATGTCTGATATGTTTGTAGGCGTTTCGTTTTCAGACAAGACGTTTCGCAGATTATTGAGAGCTGAGGCATAATCTTTAACTGTTGCTCTGAACTCCTGTATTTCAGGATTAGCTCTCAACGCCTCTTCTCCCTGAGCTGTGGTCAGCACCTGGGCAAGCGGCATCTCCTCATAGCATTCAATCTGAGATTCGATTTTATTCTGCATAGCAAGCACTGCCTTCGCAAGTGTCACCGTCTGATCACGGATCTCTTTTTTGACACCCTTGCAGAGCTTCTTAGCCTGTCTTTCTGTTGTTGTTGCCATTTCATTTCACCGCCTTCCGTGAGCCTTGCATTATGCCTCGGCAACCGGCAAGGCATTCCGGCTTTCGCTTCGTCAAGCTATCCGAGGCAATAAAATCAATTTTTATTTGCAGGGGGGGAGATTAC
>Ga0310690_10002116_pt1 | contig 33208 bp, 20 predicted proteins | sample AusTroGonzalo_MG_2_FD_207661 | JGI IMG/M metagenome (GOLD analysis project Ga0310690, IMG submission 207661) | Bovine rumen microbial communities from tropical cattle in Woodstock, Queensland, Australia - Gonzalo_04 (v2) (version 2) | ecosystem: Host-associated > Mammals > Digestive system >...
TCATATCAGCAATGCGTTCTTTCAAATCTGAATTTGCCATATATTGACAGATCTTTGATCGAACTGTCACAGTTCGACGATGAAAGAAATGATCCTGCTACTAATTCATATTATCTTTCATATCAAACTAATCTAGGTGACTTAAAAGCAATGCTTGGATTAAGTGCATTATGGCAAAGATTAAGTGAACTTTCAAGTATCTTTTCAGATGGTCTTTCAACAATAATATCTGGAACATTCTGTGTTGGTCAACCTGTAGACAATTGGAACTGCCCACAAATATTCAATCCTGGTCCTGATAAGACTAGACATGCAGTAAAAGATGACAATAGAATAGATGAAAACAATAACAAAATCAAATTTGTTGTCTATGTCCCATATGAATTTACAAACAGAAATGGTGGAACTTTCCATGGCCCAATAAAGATGCACAGTGGCTTGACTTGTGACAATTCAGTGCATTTTACAGGAAGTCTGACTTGTGACAATCCAATCCATGGTGTTGCTTTAAGTGCATGCTGGGCAGACATTGCTGAGACATATGAAGCAGATGATAATTATTCACCTGGAACATTAGTGAAATTCGGTGGTGAAAAGGAAATAACAGTTGCTTCGCATCATGCAAATGCAGTAGTTACTTCACAGCCAGGAGTCATGCTGAACAAAGAAAGCAAAGGAACAGGAATAACATTGACTGGTCGAGTACCAGTAAAAGTAATTGGAGCAGTTAAGAAATTTGACAAGATTGTATTGTCTGCTACACCCGGTGTTGGAATAGCATGCAATAGCCCTGAAAAGACTCCAGGTTTCTTAATAAGCAATACTGTTGTTGGACGAGCATTAGAGTCATCAGATGATGTTGGAATAAAGCTTGTAGAATGTGTTGTCCAAATGAATCTTGAGTAATTCAAAAGTTGGCAGAAAGTAAATAATAAAGATAGATTTTTTAAGTAGTAAAAGGTTATCTTTATATTATGTCAACTAAAATCAGAACATTATCACAGTTACCTCCAATTACAGAAAATGCTGCAGGTGAAAATTCACTGATTGAAATTTCACAACGACTTTCTATAGGTGATAAAGCGCATTATATATCTAAGAAAATGCGTCTGTATGATTTTGGCATATACATTTATAAAGCAGTTGAAAAAGAACTAGAAACTAGGCATGGATTAATAATCAACAACACCTTTGAGCCAGAAAATATTATTGATCCAGATTCATTGATAGCAAAAACAAATTTTAAATATATAGCAAATGCTCTTTATAACCTATATAAAGGAAAGCCAGAACTAGATAGCCAGATAACATTCAACAAGAGACCGCGGATAGCTGAAAGCTTGTCAAAGAATCTTTCAGAGCTTAACAACAAAGACAATGTCGTTGATGTAAAGCTTCTTAAAGGATTTTCTGACCAAAACAACCTTCAACTTCCAGGAATGGAATTTGACTTTTCAACATATTTCTTCAATCCTGAAGTTGAAACACATTCTCTATCAGCGACAAACCTTGTAAGCATTGATGAAAATCGCACACCAAACATCCGTGTTGGAACGTTGATGAGAAAAGGAAATGCTGCTAACAATTATTCTTTTGGCCTCAATGAGATTGACATAAAAGAAAACCACTACAATGAGTGGATCTTCAGAATTCCAAACAATTCTCGCCAGTCTAATAACTGGGTAGCTCCAGCATCTGGCATGTTCACATGCTTTGGATGGCTTGATGAAAAAGATAGTTCATATGCAAACAATTCTCTTCGTTGGGTTGCTCTTGAAGCATACAACAAAGACAAAGACAAATGGTATATCCTTCAACTTCAGCCATTCAGCCCAAATGAATTTTGCTCATATGTTGGATTTACATTCCCTGTCAAAGCTGGAATTGAATTGAGAATAAGGACAGGATTCACTGTTGGAACAAACTCTGACAAATATTTCTCAATCATTGGAAGTTTGACAAACCATATTGCTAATGCATTCATTGGAGGTGTCTATACTTCTGACGCAGCAAACCAATATATTCCAAAAGAAGCAGGAACATTCAATTACTTTGAAGGAATACCTTCAGATTGGGGACGCTATTGGCCAACAAACAGAACAGTATATGATTTAGTCTGTGATTTAAGCGCAAGTTTGTCTGGAGCGTTTGCAGGACCTTATATTGACCTGATAAACAAAGATTCATATAAGAGAAGCCATCATGACAAAACAGTTTTAAGGCACGATAATTGGTCTTTGAATGATTCTAACAAATCTTTAGTGATGTTAGATTCAAGAAATGCGCTGTCCGCTTTGATAAGCTTAGCATTGAAGAACACAAGTGATTCTAACAGATGCGCATATGGAACTTTGAACAAGTCAAAAGACGGAATAAAGAGCTTATATTTCTACAGAGTCGCTAAGACTGGAACAGTCAACATTGATGTAACTGGAGACACATCAGCAAAAGGAACAACACTTACAAAGACATATATTGCTTATGCTTCTCCGGTCAATGATGGAATAACATATAGCTTGAAAGAACTAGATCAAGAAGTAGAAACAATAAGGTCTGGCGTTGATTCTAAAGAAAATATTTCTCTTCCATTGAAAGCTGGAAACTTGATAGTTTTCCAGACACTTTCTGCAGATAATGCTAAAGCTGATGTATCTAAAATGCCAGAGGTAAATGATGAAAACTACAGATACATCAGTCCAACGTCTGATCTAGGCACATCACATGCATTCATTGCTTCAATCAATGAAATGTATAATTTGACACCAAACCAGCAAGATGAATATGATTTCTATGCAGAACTTCCTGACATTGAACCAGTCATACCGACTCCAGGCGGTGATCCAATAGACATTCCTGATTGGAGTGGAGACATCAATGAACTGTATTTGATGATTAGAAATTTGACATTGTCTGTCCATAACAATTATAATACATTGAGCAATTCAATTATTACAAATGTCAACAATTTGAATACGACAATAACCAACAACTACAATACGTTGAATGCAAACAAAGTTGGTTATTACAATGGAACAGTTCTAGCAGATTGGCCAATCTGTACAATGAACAAGAGTGCAAATGGACATGATAGCATGACACTTGATGCTGATGGCAATATGCCATATGCTAATGACAATAAAGTGACTGGCGGCTATACGCATTGCAGAAGAATTGATGGAACGTATTATTACTTTAAGCCACCTGTGTCTGGAACATACCAAATTACACTATGTCCAGAAAATGGAGACAAATCAGGGACAATTGCTAATCCTAAATGTTATGGAGTAGTAAGATGCTGGTTGAATTCCGTTGTTAATAAGAAATGGTGGATGAGAACAAGAGGAAAATCTGGAAATAGCTGGGGTTCATGGGGTAATTGGTCAACAGATGGAAATAGAAACTATTGGTCATTGCTAGCTCAATATGATGAAACAATTTCAGGAACAGATGAATCTAAGACTATAGTATTGAATCTTAAGGCAGGAGTTCCACTGATCTTTACATTATTTAATGTTAGTGCAACATTTTCAGGAAAAGCATTAGATTTAGGTGGATTTGAAAAAGTCTTAGGATATTACAATCCAAAAGATTTTTATAGAGTAAACAGATATACAACACATCAAGTAGAATACTATACTACAGATATGAACAATCAGAATGCTACAGCGCATGAAACAGCAACTGGGCTCAATGATAGTTCAAAAGTAACAATAACATCAACAACACACAGGAAAAACAACAAAGTTCAAAACATTAAATTTGCAGATGTTCAGCTGCTAGCAAAAAACTAAACTTGTAGATTTTTAGCAACGTAAAATATTTATAAAAGTATTTTAGGTATAGAATATGATAGATGAACTGCAGCTTGAACGCCACTGTGACACTGACATCAAGATAATTGGAGACAAGACAACTAATACTCAGGTTGTCATGCTTTTGGCATTTTTAAGGGATGCTATCCAATCCAACAAAGAGACTGAGATAAAAGTCACAGTTGGAAAGCATATGAAGAACAGATTTTTCGCAATGCAGGTAAACGGAGAAGAAATTCCCCAAATCATAGCAGAAAAAGAAATTGAGATCAATTAGAACATGACGGTAATAAAACGCAATGGAAAGAATGAGCAGTTGTCAAAGAAGAAAATCTTTGATTCAATTTGCAAGGCTAACGACAATGTCAATGCTGACGACAGGTTGACTAAAAAAGCCATCCAAAGAATTTCAGAAGAAGTATTCAACATTTGTCAAGACTTCGATGAGCCAATTCCAATCGACAAGATAGAAGATGAGATTGAAAAACGATTGATGGCTTCTACTGGATATGAAGTAGCAAAATGCTATATCCGTTATCGTTATGAGAAAGAACGCGTCCGCCAGAACAAAAGCTTGACAGAAAAACTGATGGCGACAAATGTCGTCAACCAGAATGCAAATGTTGATGAATTTTCATTTGGTGGAAGAATTGGTGAAGCTGCTTCTTTCATCATGAAAGACTATGCTCTCAACAACCTCATCTCAAAGAAAGCTAGAGAAAACCATCTTAACAATGAAATCTATATTCATGACTTAGATGCTTATGCTGTTGGATCTCATAATTGTCTTTCAATTCCATTTGACAAACTCCTTAAAGAAGGATTCAATACACGTCAAGTAGACATTCGTCCAGCACAGTCAATAAATACAGCAATGCAGCTTGTTGCTGTCATTTTCCAGCTCCAGTCACTGCAGCAGTTTGGTGGAGTATCTGCAACGCATCTTGATTGGACAATGGTTCCATATGTCAGGTTAAGCTTCCATAAATATTATTTTGACGGTCTAAGATTTATTGATTTGTCAAGTGGTTCAGAATTGAGGAAAAAATTTGGTTCAAAGACACCATTGACCAAAGATGAAATAAGAGAACTTCCAATTGATTCTGATTGGTATAATCATTCATTGCCAGCATATGAATATGCTATGGAGAAGACACTTGAAGAACTGAATCAAGCGGTTGAGGGAATGTACCATAATCTGAATTCTCTACAGTCTCGCTCCGGAAACCAACTTCCATTTACTTCAATTAATTATGGAACCTGTACTTTGACTGAAGGAAGAATGGTAATTAAAGCTCTTCTTGAAGGTTCAATAAAGGGCGTTGGCAAGTTCCATAGGACAAGCATCTTTCCGTGCAGCATTTTCCAATGCTGGAAAGGCGTAAACCGTCATCCAGGAGATCCTAACTATGATCTTTTCAGATTAGCATTGAAATCAACATCTACACGCCTTTATCCAAATTATGCAAATGTCGATTGGAGTGGAAACTGCGGATATGACAAGAATGATCCTATGACATATTTCTCAACAATGGGATGTAGGACAGTGAATGGTGCTGACATCAATGTTGAGCCCGGAGTAAATCCTCAAAGAAAAGATGGTCGTGGAAACATTGCCCCAACTACAATCATTCTTCCATCACTTGCAATGGAAGCTGACCGTGACGTTGAGAAGTTTATGAAGCTACTAGACAAGAAGATCAATGAAGCAAGAGACATGCTCCTTGAAAGATTTGACTGGATCTGCTCACAGCCTGCAAAGTCTGCAAAGTTCATGTATGAGAATGGAACAATGTTTGGCTATAAGCCAGAAGAAGGAATCCGTTCAGCATTGAAGCATGGAACACTTGTCATTGGACAGTTAGGGTTAGCTGAAGCACTTCAGCTTCTTATTGGAAAAGACCATACTACAGATGAAGGCATGGAGCTAGCAAAAAGAATTGAGCAGCTTTTCAAAGACAAATGCGCCAAGTTCAAGCAAGAGAACAAACTGAACTTTGGCGTTTATTATACTCCAGCTGAGAACCTTTGCTATACTGCAATGAAAAAATTCCAAGACAAATATGGAGTGATTGAAAAAGTCTCTGACAAAGAATTCTTCACAAATTCTATGCACGTTCCAGTTTGGCATAAGATGACCCCGTTTGAGAAGATAGACATTGAGTCAAAGCTAACTGGATATTCTAATGCAGGTTGCATCACATACGTAGAATTGGATTCTGGAACTTTGAACAATATCGATGCATTAGATGAACTAGTGAATTATGCTATGGACAAAGATATTCCATACTTTGCAATCAATGTCCCAGCTGACTGCTGCATGAAATGCGGGCATCAAGGAGAAATCAACAAAGAATGTCCAGAATGTGGAAGTGAAAACATCCAACGTCTTCGTCGCGTCACTGGATATTTGACAGGAAATTACACGACTGCATTCAACTATGGAAAGCAGAAAGAAGTAGAGCAAAGAGTAAAGCATAATGGTGTCTGTGCTGATGCATAAAGGAGAAGACTATGTATTATTCTCAGATTTTAGACTGTGATATAGCTAATGGATTAGGTTGGCGCATATCACTTTTTGTTTCAGGCTGTTCATTGCACTGCAAAGGCTGTTTCAATCCAGAGACATGGGATTACAACTTTGGAAAGCCTTTTACAGTGAAGACCCAAAACAAGATTCTAGAGCTTCTTCATCCAGATTACATTCGCGGGCTTTCAGTCCTTGGTGGAAATCCAACAGATGAAGAAAATGAAATAGATCTTGTTCCATTTCTTGGTAGAGTAAAAGAATACTATCCAAACAAAGACATATGGGTTTGGAGTGGCCATACATTTGAAAAGCTCAAAGAAAGAAATGACAAAATTCTAAGATACTGTGATGTCCTTGTAGATGGTCCTTTCATAGAAAAAGAAAAAGATCTGACTATTCCTTTTAGAGGAAGCCGCAACCAACGACTGATAGACGTAAAGAAAACATTAGAATCTGGAAAAATTACTGAAATTGAATTGTAAAGCTAAAAGTAAATAGATTAAAAATCTAAAAATGAAGATAAAAAGCTTTACGATCAAGAATTATAAAGGCAATCTGTTAGAATCAGTCGAGAATTTTTCAAAGAAATACCCAAACCACAAGATTCTAGAAGTGAAAGAATCTGATGGTGTTTTGAAGCTTAAAGCACAGAAGCTTCTTCTTGAATATTGGAAAAGTGATCTTTTCACTGGTGATGTAAATATTTTTGCAGAATATTATCCAACTAAAGAAAATGGATTAGCTCCTGCATTTGGAATTCCAGGAACAACAGAAGTCTATCTGTATGAAATAGACATGACTGACCCTGAAGAGGAAGAAATTCCTATTGAAAAGTTCTATGCTCGTGACTGTGTTCCAAGAAAGGAAAATGATGGAAAGACAATGCTTCAGTATGTCTATGACAATGAATGTGATAAAAAGAACAATGTATACTTCATTGCTATTCCAGACATGAAAGCTCCAGAGGAACGTGATCCGGTGCATGTTTCTAAGAACAAATATATTCCACCAAAAGGTGGGCTAGAGCAAGAACAAAAGTTGCTTTTGCAGATCCTTAGAGACAAATATGCTATAGCTTTGATTGAAAACCTGTTTTATAAGACTGGAAAGCTTGCATTCTGCAAAGTGAAAGATGAGCATAAACCTAATCCTCCAGTAGTTTATACGTTCAAAGATTGGGATATGGTTGAAGCTGTTGCATATTTAAAAGATTAATGTAAAATATTTTAATGGTAGACTTATAGTATAATATGGCGTTTTTAGATTTTTTAAGGAAAAAAAGAGAACAAGATATAGATGACATTATAGATTCTGGAGTCAATGAGACTGTTTTAGAGAAAAATCCAAATTTTTCAACATTCAAGCAAGTTTCAAGAGACATTGAATCGATTGTAGCACGGCAGTCTGTCGTAAACAACAAACTTGAAGAATTCAAGTTCAAGAACAATGCTTATTTCTTGACAGGATGTGATTCTGCTGCAGCATTGCCTTTGCAGACAGACAAAGTCATGCGCATCCAGCAGAACAGGAACATTGCAGCATTTCCAGAATGTGAATGGTGCCTTGATGAAATAGCTGATGATTTCCTTCACGAAAATGAAAAAGGAGATTTCATCACACTAGATATCAATATGGATAAGTCTGGAATGGATGAACAGAAAGAGAAAATCATCCAGAATGAATTCAAGAAACTAGTTGGTCTGTTCAGATTCAGAGACAATGCATTCTCATATGTCAAAAAGTTCTTGATTGAAGGCGAGCTTGCTTTCGAGAACATCATCAATCCAGATATTCCAGATTTAGGAATCATTGGTGTAAGGCCATTGCTGAATGAATATTATCAGACATTGGTTGACATCAAGTCTGGAAACAGAATTGGAATTTTCTTTGATGCAAGAAAATATGCTGATATGATGAAGCAATTGATTTCAACATCATACTTCACTTCATATCAGACATTCAACAATATGGTAATCAACCAAATTGGAACATTCAATTTTGATGATTGTATTCCAATGCTATGGCCACAGGTGACTTATATTTCTTCTGGTGAAACAACACCGGATGGTTCTATCATCTTGTCACTTGTTGAAAAATGCAAGCAAGCATATTACCAGCTAGCGCTTCTTCAAGATGCAGCTGTCATTCTTCGTGTGACAAGAGCTCCTGAACGTCTGTTGTTCAACATCAATACGGGAAACATGACTCAGAAGCAAGCTCAAGAATACATTCGTACTTATGGAAACAGGTTGAAATCTAGAAAAGTTGCAATGGGTCCGAATGCATATCGTCCAGGAGACAAAGGAGAACTGAATACTTCTCAGCATCCAGGAATCGTCAGCACATATGACCCGGTAAGCATGCTTGAGACTTATATCTTTGGAAGAAGCAATGCAAATGATGGCTCCTCAATAGAGTCAATTGGAAGCACTGCAAGCTACGAGCAGATTGATGACATCAAGTATTTCTTGAAGAGGTTCTTGAAAAGATTCAAAGTGCCATGGTCTAGATTTGAAACACCAGAGAACACTCTTGAAAAAGCAGATTCAATCACATATGAAGAATATTCATTCTCAAGACAGCAGATCAGATTCCAACGTAGGTTTGCACTTGGAATAAAAAAGACATTCATAACGCACTTGAAGCTAAGAGGAATCTGGGAAAAATACAACCTTAAAGAAAGTGACTTAGACATCAACTTTGTAGCTCCTGTCCTTTATGACCTCTATCAGATCCAGAAGATGATGGAAGCTAGAGTCGCTGCATATGACACTTTGACACAGAGCCATGATGAATTCTCTAAGATAACTGCTATGAGAGATGTTCTTCACATGTCTGAAGAGGAGATTAAGCAGAACTATGATAATCTTGTCAAAGAAGGAATGATGATGAAGAAGATTGAGTGGGCGCAAGACCAGTTGGGTGAACGCGGCCCAATGGATGACAATCTTCCAATTCCATTAAAAGGTACAGGTGAAGAAGAAGGTGAACCAACAGAAGAAGAAGGAAATGAATTAGATTCCGGTGAAGCTCCAGAAGAACCAGGTGGAGGAGAACCTTCAGAAGGTCCAGGAGAATCACCTCCAGAGCAACCACCCGGAGCATAGCTCATAGATAAAACATCTATAAAAACTAGCAACATTTGTTGCTAGTTTTTTAGCATTAAAAGTAAATATAGAAAAATGAGCGCGTGCAAATTATCATTAGTTTCTGAAGGATTTGTCGATTGGATAAGAGAGTTGTTCGACAAAGACAATACAGCAAAAGAATTCTCCGTAGATCCAAAAAAGATCTTAGGACAATTGCATGCATCGGCTATCAGCGCTGTAAAGAGAAAATGTGGAGACAGAGTTGTAGTAAAGAATTCTGTCGTAACGAATCCTAATACAACCCCACCAGAAGTCACACTGAAGCCAGGACAATATGAAATAACAGTTTACAATGTAAATCCAAATGACAGAGGGTCAGATGGAACATCTTTGTTGTCTACTTATGGCGATGCAAGAAAAGCTTTATTAGTCTATTTGAAAGCTTTTGCTGGTGAAACATTTGCAAGGCATGTAGACCTTCATAATACAAAAAGCTCAGACATAAAAGACAAAAAAGGAAGAACTCATTATGGATACGTTGTCAACTATTCTATTACAGATTCAGGTGCTTCAATAGAATTAGATGACAAAGTTGATAATGAAGAGGAAAATAAAAAAACAGATAAAAAACCAGATTCAGGTTCAAGAAGAAAGAATAGCAAAAAGAAAAAAGAAGAAGAACCTGCAGATGATGAAGAAAAAGAGGAAAAGCCAAAGAAACCTGAAGAAAAATCAGATGAACCTAAACCAAAGACAGCAACAGCTAAAGGTTTAGATGGAACAAAAAGAACATTGAAGCTTCCTGGAGACCAACCAAAGAAGAAGCTCAATGCTATAGAAAAGCTAAGAAAATATGTTTCTAGCAAATTAGATTTCAAAAGAATGTTCAAAGGGAAATATGCAGAAGCAACTTATCATTCAATTTTGAATATGATTCGTGCTGCTGCTGGATATTCTGTCAAGAACGGCGATGAAGTTGAAGTAAGAGATCCAAGCGGCTCATTGCTTAAAGAAGAAACAGATGTCAAAGAACCAATACGTGCTGTGTTTGACAAATGGAACCAAATAAAGTTTCCAAAGAAGCCAGAAGAATTCAAAGCAGAAGAGTTCTACAATGACATCAAAAATGCAATAGATAAAATTGATTTGGGCAAAACAGATGAAGAGCCAACACCACATGAAGAGCCTGCACATAGGGCAGCTGCAGATTCATCTGGTAGAGAAGGAATAGATGGCCCAACAGATTCTTCAGATGAAGAACATAAAAAAGAACCTCCAGCAAATCCTCCAAAAAAACCAAGAGGAAAAAAGCCTAAAGATAAATCTCAAGAGAATCCTCCAAAAGAACCTTCAGTAAAGCCAAAAGAAAATCCTCCAAAAAAACCAAAAGAAAATCCTCCAAAAAAATCAGAAGAAAATCCTCCAAAAAAATCAGAAGAAAATCCTCCAAAAGATGATTCATCAGAAGAAGAATATATTAATAAATTAAAAGAAGATTTTGATGAAAAAAACTATAATGATGTTCTTGAAAAAGCTAAAAAATTCTTTAGTTCAAAAAAAGAACTTTTAAAATTTAAATCAGAAATAGATAAGAGTAATTCTGATTTAAGTTATACTATTCAATATTCAAGTTATTTTGATGTTGATTATTTATTTAAAGCATTTGCAAAAAATTATAAATCTAGTGATGCAATTAGTGCAAGTACTGTATGGAAATTTATAGTGTCACATGATAAATTTAAAGAGTTTTTATCTAGTTCATTAAATTCAATATACAATTGTCTAGAAAAAACAGATGAATTAGCATCAGCAATAAATTTTGTAATTAAACCAGAAGAAAATTACGCTTATTTTGATACTAAGTTAGATAAATTCTTCAGATATGTTTTTTCTAAATTAGAGAGTAAAGATGATTCTTCAGAAACTTCAGAAAAAACTGATAAAGGTGATTTACAAAAACCACCGGATGAAGAAGAAAAAACTTCGGTAGAACCAATAAATATATTGCCAGAAGATGAAAAGCATATAAAAGAACTTGAAAAAGAATTAAAAGACAATAAAGACATACCAGATGAATGGAAAACAGCTTTTGATTCAAAAGAAAATCTTATAAAGTTGTTGAAAAACCATAAAGAAGACATATCAGAAAATTTCATTGATAAAGCTGTAATTCCACGCTCAGAGGAAGTCTGTGGAATTGAATTAAATAATTCAGCAGTTATTGCAAAAAAATGGAAATCTAATGTTATTACCCAGTTGGGTGAACTTATAGAATATTTTTTGCTTAAGTCAGTAAAGAATAATCTGTTTTCTGTCAGGAAAATAATAAAAGACAAAGAAATTTCTGATTATGCATGGAGCAATGAAGAAGGTAATTTCTATGAAATCATAAGCAAAGACAGAAAATCAGCAACAGAAGAACTTAATAAATTCTTTAAAATAATACGCAATGAACTGATTTCTTCTGAAGAACCTCCAAAAAAGAACCTTCCAAAAAAGCAGCCGCCAAAGGCAAAACCTAAATCACAAAGAAAGAAAAACACCCAACCTGTAACAGAATTCAATCAAACAATTTCACAACTGAAAGGAGGTTCTTCAGATATGGTTTCAAAAGCAATTAGAAAGCATGAAAAAGAAGACAATGAAAATATAAACATCTTAAAAGAATCTAAGGAGTCATTTATGATAAACAAAACAGACAATATAAAATGTGAAGTCCTTGTTTCTAGCATAATGGAAGGAAACAAGAAACTAGCAAATGCAATGCTAAGAAAGATCATCAAAGAGAAAGTCATGAAGAAGCTTGATGAAGAAAAACAAATCAAGCAATCTAAACCAATTATAAAGGAAGCATCTGGTCAAGAACCTAATACAGAATATCAGAAGTGCCAGAAGACTCAATATTCCGTTCAAGTATATACACCATCTGCTGGAACAAAAGTCCATAACAAGTTAGAAAATTCTGATTATGTTGTGAATGAAAAGAAGCCTTTTGTACTTGTTGGAACAGTTGGTGAAGAATGGACTGTAGATGCAAACAAGTTGAAGAAGACCTATTTGTTGAATGGAAAAGAAATCACTGATGAAGTCCTTCAAACATTGATGGATGGAAAGAAGCATACAATTTCTACTAAAAAAGATGCTGGTGTAAATTGGTGCAAATTTGTTCCTAAAGACACCCAATGTGAAGTTGCAACATCTTGGGGTGAAACACTAGAAGTCAATCGTTCTGGTATTCCTCATGGAGATGGTGATTATATTGTGACTGCTGATGATGGTGGCAAGCCTAATTTAGAAGATCGTTGGGTAGTCAATGGTGAGATTTTCGCTAAGACATATAAAATCCTCGATAAAGCCACTCCTAAAAAAGATGATGCTAAAAAATAATTATTCATAGTTTTCACTTTTTGAAAGTAAATAAATTTAAATATTTTAAAAAATACACGATTGTATTCTAAGAGTATGAGTCTAAAAACAATTAAAAATGATTACGCTGAACTTTTGAAAGTTTTCGAAAGTTGTGGCGTTAAATTGACAAAGAAGCAAAAGAGCTCAATGGATGCTTTTGTTTCTAATTACGCCAAGACATTGAATGAATCAAAGAAACAAGGCGTAATTGAAGGAATAAAGATTGCTGAAAAGAAGATCAAACCTGTAATTGAAAGCATCTTGAAGCATCAGACATTGAACCAGAAGCTTGTAACAGCAATTCAAGAAAAAGTTGCTACAATAAATGAATCAAAGAGAATTGCTGTAAAGGTTGACAAATATCTTTCAGAAGCTCTCGAGGAAGCACTTCCAAAAGAAAAAGCTATTGACTATGCTAAATTAGACAAATACCAGACAATCGTTGAAAGCCTTAAAGATGTGCTCACAGTGAATGATGCAACTTTCAAGCAGAAAGCTGATGATTTTACTTCAGCATATCAGACACAGGTCACAAAATATTTCAAAGAGAATGCTGAATTGAAGCGCGAGCTTCAGAAGAAAGATGCAATTGTAGAAAGCACAAAGAAAGAAGCTGAACTTGCCAAAGGCAAAGCACTTCTTGAATCAAAAGCTGCAAGTCTTCCAGCATTTGAAGCTAAAAAAGTAAAAGAGCAACTTAAGAATTTGACAGAAGCTGAAGTCGAAAAAAGATTCGACGAAGCAGTAAGCGCAGCAGCTGAAGAAGCAGCAGATGCAGCAGCTGATGATGATACTTTAGAAGAAGACGTCAATGCATTAATTGAAGCGGAGATGTCCAATTCTGATAGTGATAAGGATGAACTAGGTGAATCCGATAATCCTGATGAAGAAGATGATGCAGATGGAGAAGAAGATCCAAAGCAAACCTTTGGTGAAGCTATCAATGAGTCTGTGATCTATTCTGACCAGGTACAGCATTGGATGAGCTTAGCAAACCGTATTACGCCAATTGGATAAGGTTATCGACATAACAAATCCTAAACAACTAAAAACAAAAACAAAAAGAAAGACAAATTACTATGATGTCATTACTTGACTCAAAATATCAGACACGCCTACTCAAAAAGTGGGGTCGTTTCATCAAGGAAGGCAAAGCAATCGAGTCTGACCAGACAAAATTAGCTCTTGCTCTAGTTCTTGAAAACACATGCAACGACTTCATCCGTAAAGGCATGTTGACAGAAGCATTCGATGTCCAAGCTACTGGTGATGCTACTGATACTAATAAATCCTACGTTGGAACTCACGGAACCGAGAAAAACGGAATTGCTGGCAAGGGTATCAACGATATGAAGGGATTCGCTCCACTTGGAAACCGCGGCAAGACTGACGGCTACATGGGTGGTGCTTGGGGTGAACGCAATCAGAACAACTATGGCGATTTCCAGATTCCAAACGTTGTTATGCCATTGCTCCGCCGTATTTTCCCAGAATTAATCGCTAACGAACTTGTTGGTGTTCAGCCTCTAAACGGACCTATCGGTTTCGCTATGGCTCTTCGTGCTCAGTATGGTCGTAACGGCCGTGTTGGTATGGGTGACCTTGATCCACGCCTTGACGGACATGACGGAGAAATCGGAGGTCACTTTGCTCCTGATACACGTTACACTGGTTGGTCTGACGCTCTTACCGGCGATGCTATCACAACAGACAATCGTGGATACGGTGCTCAGCTTGGTGAATCCGCTGGTCAGTGGGAATTAACTTCCACAAAGACTGTCAACGAAGGAATCGAAGCTACAGGCGCAAAGACAAAAGAAGGTGACACAGAAAGAGCTGCTACAGCTGCTGACTTCTGGAAGGAATATGCTGTTGGTTATTACGGTGACCATGATAAGCCATTCTCTGGATACGGTGCAGACGTAGAGCCATCTACTGAATACGCTTCATTGCAGGATGGAACATATCCAACTGTTGGATTCAACCTCATCAAGACAGGTGTTGTTGCTAAGACACGTAAACTCGCTGCTCAGTGGTCTCCTGAACTTGCTGAAGATATGGAAGCAATGCACGGCATTGACGTCGAACAGGAAATGGTCAACATCCTTTCCTACGAAATCGGTGCTGAAATCGATCGTCAGATCGTAACAGAAATGGTAAAAGCTGCTATTACTGGTGCTTCAGTTTCCACATGGGATGCAAGCAGAGCTGACGGTCTCGATCAGATGGGACGTCTCGCAACAATCTTAACAAAGATCACAGTCGAAGCTAACAGAATCGCTGTCAAGACACGTCGTGGAAACGCAAACTTCGTCATTGCTTCCCCAACTGTCACAGCCCTTCTCGAACAGATGACTATGAACAAGTTCGTATCCTTCTCCGGTGGTAAGGCTGTTCCTTCAGTTCCATACTCCGGCGCAGGCGCACTTCAGAAACAAGGTTTGATCAACGACGGACAACAGCTCCTCGTTCGTGATGCCTATGCTAAGGGCAACTTTGCACTCCTCGGTTATAAGGGACAACACCCAGGTGACTCCGGAATCATCTACTGCCCATACATTCCAATTCAGCTCCTCAAGCTAGTTCGTCCAGACACTGGTACCCCACAGGTTCTCAGCCGTACTCGTTATGGTATGATGAATTCTCCATGGGATGCTGCTAACTACTATCACTTCATCAAGATAGGTCTCGACGCATCCTACACTTGGGTTGATGCACGTCAATTCATCTAATCTAAAGTTAGATATTAACGTTAAACATGGTTGCAGAAATGCAACCATGTTTTGTTTTCAATTAATTATTAAAAACAGCTTCATTTCAAAAGTAAATAAATTAAGTTTAAACACATAAAAAGATATATCAATCATGGCAAAATCACTGCAAAACTTTTTATCCCAGATTCAGGGAACTGGTATCAGAACTTCAAACATGTTCGAACTTGAAGTTTCTTCAGGATATCCAGAAATCGATTCAGCACTTGAACCAATTACAATGTATGGAGAAGGATTTGAAGTTCCATCTAGAACACAGAACTACAATGATGTCATGTTCAAAGCATATCCTGTTCCTGTCGCATCAAACTTAGTCATGGGACAAGACCATACTTTGAATGTTCGTGCTGATACACAGGGCACAATTCGTAGAGCATTCCTTGCATGGCAGGCTAAGACAGCTAACCCAGCTATTTCTGATGGATCTCTTTTCGAAGGTGATCGTCGTCCAACGGTTGGTTCTGTCATTCGTGTTCGTTTGCTTGGAAATGACATGTCACAAACAGCTGAAGTATACAAGATCGTTGGTGTAAAGATCAACGAAGTTGGACCACTTCAATCTTCTAACAATGATGCACAAGTTGCAACATTCACTGTTTCCTTCAAGTCTATCTATTGGGAAATTGAAGAAGGTACTGTTTCTGAAGGTGCTTTCAAGGGACAGAAATAATCTTTATCATAGATGCAATGAAAAAGCAGGCTTAGGCCTGCTTTTTGTTTTTATGATAAGTAATTAATTTATATGAAAACTATAACAAAACTACTGATTTTGATATCATGCATTGCAATCATTGGCTGCGAGCATGATTCTCACAATACACCAGAATTGACTCCTGAAGAATCAACTCAGATTGCAGGAAGTCCTATAAAGATATCCTCGTTTGGCCATCCAAATTGCTCAAGCGCAGTTGAAGACCCACACGTCCAAATCAAGAATTTCAAGATGAGCAAATCTGGAATGTCTTATTCTTGGGCTTCAACAACAAAGCTTGAAGTTTGGGGCTTAGGATATACAGAAGCAGGAGCATTAGCTGTTGCTGGTTGGTTTGATGGAAAAGAATGGAAATGCGCAAAGTTTGATTGGATTTCATCTTCAAGAACTACTAGAGACTGGGTAAATGTCAACAGTGGCTACAATGGATTCAATCCTACTGCATTCTTTGGAGCTCAAAAACACTGCTTCTTCATCATGAGTTCTAATGGCAAAAAGAGATCAAATATAATCTTTGATTAAAATATAACAAAATCAATATATTTAGGGACCTAATTTTAGGTCCCTATTTTTATTTTTTAGCTAAAATTCACCAAGTGTAAAAGTAAATAAAATTAAAATTACATTTTTGGAGAAAAACTAAATTATGATGAGAAAAGATTGGGGTCCTTCAGTTCAAATATTTGAAGTTGACCGTTCACAATATTCAAAAACAATGACAGGAACACGTGTCATGGTGTTTGGTTTTGCTGCAAAAGGTGAAGACTATTCTGCGCAAGAAATTACTTCTATTACAGGATTTATCAATACCTTTGGCGAACCAACAAATGAACCAGAACGTTATTTCTACAATGCTTGCAAAGAAGTCATTCAGCAGAATGGTATTCTTTATGCATGCAAGCTGCCTTATAAGAACGTTGCTCATGACAAATATGTTGTTCAGGAATATCAAATCGGTTCTAAAGCTGAATCATTGTCAAGCTTAGCAAACCTTGCAGAAAACTTTGTTGAATTCTTTGATGGAAACTGGACAAAATTTGGCTATACAATTGCTGGAGATGACGCTGATCCTAATGTCATAGCTTTCAGAAACATCAATGACATCTATCAAGACATTCTTAAGTTCAATGCTGCAGCTGATGCACGTGCAATAAACGTTCCATTCTACTGGCTTTCTTCTGTTGGTGTTTTCGAAAGACCAACAATTGAAGAAGACAACTGGATTCAAGTACCTGTTGCAAACATCTACAAGAAACTAAAAGCATTCTTTGGATATGATTTGACAACCGGTGAAGGTGATGAAGTTCAATATTCACCATTGAAGCAATATTTGACAAATCAGGAAACAGGTCTAACAGCTTTTGTTGAACCAGACTTCACAATCATTGACCAGTATATTGTTGCTAAAGGTTTGAAGTCAGAAGACAATGATGTTGTCAAAGACCGTTTAAATGCATTCCATGAAATGTATCTTGACATGTTTGGCCCAGAAGAGACAGATGCTTTCCGTAATGTAAGCAACCCATCCTATGAGCCATCATTGAATACAATTTCAAATGACTTCAAGACACCATGGGCTGAATCAGAACTTGGAAAGTTCATTGAAGCAAACAGAGCATTTTTCGAAAGCTTCAGTGATGTTACATTGACAGATGACAAGCAGCAGTTTGGTGGACTTCTTCCATACGTGTTTGTCGATGAAGGAAAATTCAATCTCGGTCCATACTTCTTAGTTACGAAGATTGCTGATAAGCTAGAAACAGCAGAAGCAGTCCTTAATTCTGACCAGATGTATGTCCTGATGCAGAAGCTCTTGAAGCTCAATGAATACTTTGTCGAAAATGGAATTACAAATCTTGAAGGTCCATTGACATACTTCAAAGAGCATCGTGATCTGACAAACAGTGAAATCATCATGCGTCTTCTTGAGCCAGAGACAAGAGAAGAAAATGGCAAGATAGTCAAAGTTTCAGTAAATGACCGCATCTGCAACATCAAAGATGCATTCACTGAGATCATGCAGCTTCCTGAATATGCAAGCTTAGCTTCTAGAATCAAAGATGGAATTTGGTCTGACACTCAATTCGCCAAGAAAGCAATCAAGTATTATATTGACCATACCGTCATCTATGGAAACAATGACAAAGCTCGTATCCAAAAAGCTACAAACTTCAATGTCTTTGCCCACACATACAGCTCAGATGAACGTGATGCTGAATTGACAGATGTCACATACTTCGAGCGCTACAATGGAGCAACATCTTCTGCACCTGAGATCAAGTCAGTCGATGACCTTATTGAATTGACATTGAAAGAAGTCACACTTGAGGAACTTTGCTCTTATGCAACAGAGATCCACAGCTATGAAGTTGAGCACACTGATCCTGAAAAGCAGATGCTTTCATGGTGGATTGACACAACCGTTGATGCATTTGGAAATCTCAAGTACAAAGACAAGTTTGCAAGATTTGTTGCAAGTGAGCTAGTGAAGAACTTCTCATTTGGAGCAATCAAGAGAATTGATGATTCTGTAGACAAATTCATCAGAATTAGTCCAAGGGGCCGTCCATATACAATCACAATTGAAGACCTTGATGGTTATTCAACAGGCGAGCAGAAAGTCCGTCAGAACACAATGATCATCGTTGACAAGACACGTGGAACATATGGAAAGTCTGTAACTGGCAAGAACAAAGACATTGTTGGAATTTTGCCTGTAGTGACAACAGCTGCAAATGCTCTTCACTATCAGAACATGCTAGAAGATTCAAATGCTGCAGTAGCTTTGAACTATCAAGCTGTCGCCGGAATAAGAACATTAGCAACAGCTGGTCTATCACCTGATGATGAAGTCATTCAAGAGAGCCTTGATACAAAAGAGGCAAATGGTGATCTTCTAGACACAGAGACTGCAATTCCATTCAGAAGCAGTGATCCATTAGATGTCACAGTTTCAACAAGAGCCGTTGAATCATTCCCTGTAATAACATTCAAGGAAGATACAGTTCTTGATCGTGAACACCTCAAGAAGATCGGTGTTGTTGTCTTCAAGATGTATATCAATCCAACTGAAGGCAATAGAGTCGATTATGAGCCTGTTGAAGCTTATGTCGGTGAACTTGATCCAAATGCTAAGAACCCAGCAACAAAGGTCAGTACATTCATTGATACTCTCGTCAACAGCCAGTCTGACTATATTGAACTCTATTCAAACTGCTTAGCAACTCAACAAGCTAAGACTGAATATCAGGACAAAGCAGACATCCTCATCTTGTTCCCAGATCCAGATGATGAAAAGATCTATGCTGGATCACTTGGATTCTATGACATAATGACAAAGAAAGACATCTCAATCTCAGATTCAATCTTGAAGCCATTAGACAAGATCTGGACAAACAACTCTGACGTCAATGAAAAAGACATTGATATCGTAGTTGATGCTGGTATCTCAAACATTGCTCAGTTCATCAAGACAGTCTATGGTGACTATGGAAAAGGTGAATATGATCCAGCTTCCGTAGAAGCATCAGTCTTCAAGCTAAAGAACGAAGCATCAACAAAGATGTGGAGATCTGTCATTGCAAAATATGACAACTTCTGCAAGAACATCCGTCGTGACTGCATGTTCATCTGTGATGGTCCTCGTCCATTCTGCTTAGTTGGTAACAAGAAGATTGTTCGTAAGTCCAAGCCAACAAACACAATTGATGCTAACTTGCTTCCAAACCTCAAATACATGGGTGGAATCAATACATCATATGGTGCAGGATATTGCGACTGGTTTGAAGCAGTTGATGACTACAGTGGTGACACATTCTGGTGCCCACCATCAATCAAAGCTGCAGGTATCTACATCTACACTGATGCAAATGCTAACTATTGGGATGCTCCTGCTGGTTTGAACCGCGGTATCATCAGTGGAGTAAGTGATGTTGCATTCAGTCCAACACCTGTCCAATCTGGACAGATCTACAACAAGACATGGAACTATGCAATTAACTATCCAAATGAAGGTATCGTCCTTGAAGGTCAGAAGACATGCCAAGTAAAGCCAAGCGCTCTTGACCGTGTAAACGTCCGTAGATTGTGTTTGAGACTTGAAAGATACGTCTATCAGACATCTCGTTGGTTCCTGTATGAGCCTAACACCCCATTGACTCGTCAGCGTCTCTATGATGCACTTTATGGTGAGTTCAAGAAGGTCCAAGGTCTTGGTGGAATTGAAGACTTCAAGATCATCATTGATGAATCAATCAATACGCCTGAAGTCATCAACAACAATGAACTCCGTGTCAGAATCGGAATCATCCCTGTCAAGACAATCGAATGGATCCTCGTCGAATTCGTCGTTTCAAAGACAGGTCAATCCTGGGAAGAAGCATTCGCAGGTCTATAAAGTATTTAAAAAATACTTCAACCCTCGATCGAAAGATCGAGGGTTTCTTTTTTATAAAGTAAATATAGATGAAAACTAATAACTTTTAGAGGTGTAATTGTAATAAGATCATGAGATCAGAGTATGAACATAGAAGAGAATCACTTATAAAGACAATAGATGATTCTTCTTTGTCAGATCAAATAAAACTATTATATCGTCAGATTGCAGACAAAGCAGCAGAAGGAACAAATGGCTTGTCAAAAGAAGACAAACTGCAGAATGTCTCTGAAACATGCTTCAGCCTGACTGAATTGAATATAACAAGGGATTGCAATTCTAAAAAAGAATATGATCTTATGAACAGCAAGCTCGATGAAATTGCAAATCGCCTTGAAAAAAATGACATTATTACTAATGAAATAAAAGAAAAAGAAAGATTGGCAGAAGAAGACACTAAAAAACAACTTCAAGAAATAAGTGAAAAGCTTGACAATACAACAGTATATTTAGATAAAGCAGACAAGATCATTGAGGCTTTCAAGGTAAATGAGACAAAAGAACATTTGAACAAGAAATATGACAGTAAATTAGTATTAGTAACAGACTTGTTCAAGAAGATTGGTTGGCCTGGTGCATTTACAATAGTTGGAACAGTCATCGTCATAGCCCTTAGACCTGAAATTATAGCAGCATTGAAAAAACTCTTCATGTAAGTTATGAATTTTTATGATTACCAAAAGTCTATAGAAGAGCACTTTAAGAACAATGGATATAAGTTAGATCCATTGCCAAAGGTAGAATGCATAACTGATGACAACAATTTATTAGATCCCTTTATAGATACTGGCAATTTCAATGCCACTGAGAATAAGATAACTCTCTACGTAGGAAATCGTCAGCTTAAAGACATATTGAGGACGTTATGCCATGAATATGCACATGTCCATCAATTCCATACTGATCCAGAAAAGTTCAAGAAAGCTGATACTGATCTAGACAACCAAATAACAAAAGAGCTAGAAAGTGAAGCATATAGCATTGGAAATCTAATGCTTAGAACTTGGACAGATGAAAACAATCCTATGATTCAGCATTTGAATGAGTCTGCTTATAAGCCATTCAAGAATACTACAGTTGTAATATGTGCTGCAATGCGTCCACCTCATAAAGGCCACCTTGAGATGATTGAGGAATATGCAAAGCAAGCAGATAAAATTGTAGTCATATTGTCTAATCCAAAATCTGATGCAGGACAAAGAAAGACAATTGATGGAAAAGCAATAACAGCTGAGACTTCAAAAAAGATCTTAGAGCTGTATCTGAAGAAATACAGCCTAGAAGACAAAGTAGAAATAATCATTTCATCTGAGCCATCACCTGTAAAAAGTGCTGCAAGTTACATAAACGCTGAATTGACAAACACTAATGTCATCTTAGGAATGTCTAAGAAAGATGATCCATATTCAAGATATTCTGGAATAAAAGAATATTTCAAAGACAGGGATGACATTTACATTTTTGAACCAGATTCTACAGCAGTAAAGATCAAATCAAATATTTCTGCTACAGAGATACGTGACCACATCAATGACTATGATTACATCAAAGATATGTTTCCAGACAAGCTGACAGATGATGAAAAGCAAAATTTAATAAACTTGATCAAAGGAAACAATGGAGACCAAATAGAGGAATCTGATTCTACTAAAATTCTTTCAGAAGGAAAGCATTGGCCTGAGGACTATGTAAAGACTGCAAAGAATACAATTTTGAATTCTCCTTTAGGAAAAGCTTCTTGGTATTCTGAGCAAGCTATAATTTCAGACTTAGACCATTTTGTAGATAGTTTTAGACAATTAGCACATAAGAATTCAAATCTTGGATATTTCGCTGTAATTGTCAGATGGTTCATTGAGTATTCTGGTGATAATCAAGGCAAGAAAGATGAATTTATTGATGATAAATTAGGCGAATGCACTAAGACTTTGCTTTATTTGACAAAGACTCCATCTGAAGAAGCTAAATTGAAAGACCAGATTAAGTCAAAATGGTCATTTAAAGATTTTGAAGACTATCAGCAGAAAGTCAAAGACAAGATTGACACCGATGAAAAAGAAAAGCTGAAGAATTTCAAAGGTGAAGACAAAGGGTATGAATTAATCCAAATTCAATCATTTGAACAGCTAGAAGATCTTGTTGGTGGTGATTGGACAGGAGGAACAAATCCTGATAAATATCATTTATGCTATGCAAACAGTGAAAACTATTATTATGATTATTTGCATGGTGGAACTAATGCTTTTTTCCTTCTTTTGAAAGATGGGTGGAAAGACATTAAAGCAGAAGATTTTACAGGGACAGAAACAGCCTATGATGACTATGGGACATCTGTCATTTGCATAATTGTAAACATTGTTACTTTAAAATTGCAATATTCTAACCTTAGATGGAACCATGCAAAAGAACCAGAAAGAAAAGGAACAGATGTCGACCATGCATTCTTGAATTGGGGAGAGCTTGCAGAGACAATTGGAAGAGATGTCAGCGGTGAAATAAAAGATTTGCTTGAAGAGAAAAGATATAAAATAGAAATTGAAAAGAAGCAAGTCATTAAAAACTTTGAAAAAAGGTTGAAAGAAATAGATGTCATTGACTGCAATTTACTCATAAGCAGTGAAAAAGAACGTGATATAAGCTATTTGAAGACACTTAAGACAATTGTAATTCCTGGAAATGTCAAAAAGATTGAAGAATGGGGATTTGCTCAACTTAGAGGAGCAGAACTTGAATCACTTGTGCTTCAAGATGGTGTTGAAGAAATAAGCAATGAGGCTTTTGCTAATATCAGCACAGAGAAACTAGTTATTCCAGCATCAGTAAAGCATATAGGACAAAATCTATTTGGTAGTGATGAAAATACCCTAGAATCAATAGAAATAGATGAAAAAAACCCTTATTATTATTCTAAGTCTAATGGAGTAGAATGCAATGTCATTGTTTCAAAAAATGATGACGTGCTGATTTTTGGATGCTGCAATTCAAAAATTCCAGATGGAGTTAAAAAAATATCTAACAATGCATTCAAATATGTGACTATGGATGAAATTGTTGTTCCAGACAGTGTCACATACATAGGAAACTATGCATTTTCTGATTCAACAATAGGAAAGATAAAACTTCCAAAGAATGCTGAATATGGATTATTTGCATTTGCAAACTCTACGCTTGAGATACCAACAATATACAGGAAGAACAAACTAGTGATTGCAGGCTCAAAAGAAAAAGCAGATAAATATTTTGAAGTTCGTCCAGGAACAAAAGAAATATGCGATTATGCATTTACTGATTTTTCATGCCAATTAGAAGAAATAGAACTTCCACCAACAATAGAAACAATTGGAAAACAAGCATTTTTTTCATGTTGGTTCTTAAAATCAATAGATCTTCCAAAAAGATTGAAGACAATTGGAGAACGAGCTTTTTCTGCATGCTCAAGCTTAAACTCAGTTGAAATTCCAAATGGTGTAAAATCTATTGGAAAGTATGCATTCTGTGGCTGTGACCGATTAGAGAGAGTTGTTATTCCAGACAGCATTGAAAATTTTGGAGACAGGGTATTTTATGATTGCACAGAACTGAAAGAAATTGTCTGTTCCCCAAATATGGAAAGATTTCTACGGAGCAGTGCTGTCAATTTAGGCGCAAACAAGGATAAAATTGATTTTATTCATCTTCTTGAAGAAAGCAGAATTGATGAAACTACAGATTATTTCAAAGAAGTATTAGACAGTCCAACAACAATAGATGGCCAAAAAGATGAAAAGCCTGAAACTGGCAAAATGTACTATTCTGAAAAATACAATTTTGGTTGGAAGATATCTAATGATGAAATAAAGAACAAGAATATAGAGCAGATACATGTCTTTGAGCCACATGTCTTAGGAGGAACAGGAGACAAACGGTATGGATGGAGAGAGTTCATCATCTCACAAGACCATACGAAGATGAAGGAAGTTTCATCAAAGTATTTCTGGACAAAAGAACAAGCTAATTCAGCATTCATGAAATTTTTAAGGAGTTGACATGAAAATCTTATTATATCCAATCAAAAGCAAAAATACTCCAATAGAAATGAAGTTTAAAGCGGTTGTGACAAAAAAACCAATGGACAATACAAAGTCTTTAGACAAAGACAAATATTATCATTTTTTCATTGATGGAGATACAATTAAAGCTTTTGATGAACTTTATGAATATTTCAAAGGTGATTGGGACCAAATAAAGATGTCAATTCCAGGAAATAACACTGATGCAAGGCAAATAATAGCTATTCCAGTTGAACTTTGCTATTCAGTAGTCTGCAAAGAAAAATAACATATGAGAAGAATTCTTTCAGAAGGCAAACATTGGCCACAAGACTATGTCAAGACTGCACTTAATACAGTCTTCAATTCTTCTTTAGGCAAATCTTCTTGGTATTCAGATTCTGATATCAGAAATGACTTAAAAAAGTTTGTTGATGCGTTTGATCCATTAGCTCATAAGAATTCAAACCTTGGATATTTTGCTGCTATCGTCAAATGGTTCATTGAGTATTCAGCAGATGAAGACAAGAAAGATGAATTCATTGACAGCAAACTGAACAATGTAGTCAAGACTTTATTGTATATATCTAAGAATCCTTCAGAAGAAAGCAAGCTGAAAGACCAAATCAAGACAAAATGGACATTTGTTGATTTTGAGAAATATCAAAAAGAAAAAGAAGAACAGATAAAAGCAGACCAAGAAGAAAAGCTGAAGAATGCTAGCAGTGATGACAAAGGCTATGAAGTGATTGCAATTGATTCATATGAAGAATTGCATGAATTCTTTGGTGGTGACAAAACAGGCTATCATGGCACATCTGAGTGGTGCCATACGAATGGAGAAAGCACATATGACCATTGGACGCAGGATGGAGCATATATGTTCTTTGTCATAATGAAGAAAAACTGGGAAGACATTGAGCCACCTGATCCAGAAACAACAAACGCTTATGATGAATATGGAACAAGTCTGATTGCAGTTCTTATTGACGTAGCAAGCAAAAAACTTGAGAAATCTACATTGAGATGGAACCATGTCATTGATCCATCAAATACACGGCCTGGAAGGGGTGTTGACACTGCATTTGCTGGACTTGGAGACTTAGTAGAAACAACCGGAAAAGGAATAATAGATGCAATAGAGAAACAATATAAAAAAATGCAGGCTTCAATAGAATATGACAAAGCCCATGCAGATGAAAAAATCAAGAAAATATTGGAAAAAAACAATAGAGACCACATAGACAAATGGGATATTCCTAACCATTTGAAGAACTTTGTTTCTCATCTTGAAATACCAAACAATATCAAGAAAATCGGCTTTGAAACATTCAGAGGCTGCAAAAACCTAAAATCTGTTGTAATTCCAGATTCAGTAGAAGAACTCAACTATGCTGTTTTTGAAGATTGTTCAGAATTGACATCAGTGACATTTTCTAAAAACATAAAAGAGATCAATGGAAGTGCTTTTGCAGATTGCACAAGTCTAAAGTCTATTGAATTTCCAGAGGGCGTAGAAAGAATAGGTCGATTTGCTTTTTATGGTGCTGGATTGACTGACATCCATTTTCCTAAAAGTTTAAAATCTGTTGAAGATTCATCATTTGGCAAGTGTGAAAATTTGACTGCAGTCTATATGCCAGATATTGAAACATATTTCAATGTATCTTATAGCCAATTTGGAAATCCGGTGACTTCAAGAAAATCATTTAATGATTCTGATACAAAGTTGATTGTTGGTGGAAAAGAATTTGATTTTATAAATCCTGTAATTCCAGAAGGCATAGAAGAAATATGTTCTGGCGCCCTTAAAAACTTCCATAAAATGAGAACAATCAAATTGCCAAGTACACTTAAGAAAATTGGTGATTATTCATTCTGGGGAGCATATGAACTAGAAAGCATTGAAATTCCACCTTCAGTAGAAGAAATAGGTGATTCTGCTTTTAAATATTTGAGTTGGATGAGAAAAATTACAATTCCAGGAACAGTGAAGAAGATTGGAAATGATTGTTTCTCTGGATCTTATTTCAATACAATCATAATTGAAGACGGAGTAGAAGAAGCTGGTGAAAAATGCTTTGTAAATGGGAGTTTCTTAAGAGAGATTCAAATACCAGACAGCTTGCATTTTTATCCAAGCTATTTGAAAGACAATGAAAGATTAGAGGTAGTATATTGCTCTGATAAAAAATGGGATGAAATCAAAGAATTTGTTCCAGAAAAGACTAAGCATCTTCTGAAAAGAGAAGAAAAACATAAAGAAAAACTGCAAAGCAGATTTTATAGCGATGATGTAGCTTTGATGCCAGAGTCAAAGCTTAACACAAGTGACATATGGTACTTTGGAAACAACAGAGCAGAAGACTTTGTCTTAGTTCCACCAACTTGGATATTCCCATTCTATCTTACAAAGAGCCAGCAATACGCTGAAAAATATGATGACTATGGAGTATATAAAGTCACCATCAAAGATGATCTTAACATTCTAGATTTTTCAAATGATGAAGATTTGAAAAAGCTTAAGATTCCAGATATTTTGAAAGAAGTATTCAAGAAACCAAATTCAGATTTGAACAATTATTGCCATGAACTTTACAATTTGGTCTATGGAACAAGGAATTCTAACTATAAGTTCTCGCGTTTAGACAAGCCTAGAATGAATGAATGGAAGAAATGCGCTGAACAGCTAGCTGCAAAAGTGTTCAAAAAGTCGGATTTCAACAAAGAATTCAATGATTCAATGCCAAAAATAAAAGAACGGCTAAGTGAAACTTTCAGCGATGAGCTATTTTTAATCTATATCTATTATTTGATGCATAAAGCTGGATTTGATGGATTCAAGAGAAAAGAATTCAACAATGAAGTCATTGGCATATTCAATTTCAATAGCTTAGACAAAATTTCAGTCAATCCAGTATCTGCACTGCCTACAAAAGAATCACTTGAAATTGACTATTCAGACATCTATAAGCAATTTTGCTAGAATCAATTCTCAAAAAGTAAATAAAACATATAAATTACTTTGGAGAATATAATGTCAATCGAAAAACATATTGAATTGTGGTCTAACCTTGTAAAAGAGTCAGAACAAGTTGATGAAGAAACATTTGGTGTTGAATATCAATCATTTTTAGAGACTATTGCTCAGCCTATTGAAGGAAAAGAAAGTTCAAATCTTGTTCTTTTCAGAGTAATGGATGAAGATGAAGACCAATCAGAAATTGAATCTTCAATTCTAGAACCAGGACAGCATACATTTGTCCTTCCAACTTTTGAAATTTCAGAAGATCCAGAAGAGATTGAAGAGCAGTGTGGGCATGCTTTGACAGAAGAGGGAATTGAATTAGTCAAAGAATTAGCTCAAGCTGGAGATTGTATTATTCGCCAAAAGTATGAATTTTCAGTTGTAGCTGATGATTCAATTGAACGTGACTACAGTGAAACTGATGTTTCATTGAATTTCACCGTTCCATGTGATTGCGCTATGATTGACCTAGACAAGATTGACCGTGAACTTGGTGCTACATTGATTGATGTCTATGAAAATCCAGACAAATATATCATTGACTATGACCAGCTGACTCAGAAATTTGACAGCGCAATGGCAAGCGAATTTGAGAATGCCAAAGAGAATGCCAAAGTTTCATCTGATAAGAATTTTGACGATGATGGAAACCAGAAATTTGTAGATGAAGTCGATGAATCAAAGAAAGCTGAAGCTGAAGATGAAGATGAAATCGATGAATCAAGAAAAGAAAGAGACTCTGGAATTCCACTCAACAAGATTGACAGACGTGTTTCTCCAGAATGGTGGATGACAGTTGCAGCAGGTGGAAATACATCCGGTCTTGCATCAGAAGGCTGCAAGCTATATCCTGGCAAAAAAGTGAAAGCGGGTTCAATTGTCCTTTGGAAGCGTGGTGAAGTACGTGGTATGGGAACATCAATAACATGGCCAGAATATTGCTTTGCTATCAAGCATAAAGATGCTGAAGCTATAAAGAAGATTGAAGAACTCGGTCTTCCATTAGATCTTGACCTCGGTGTTGGATTTGACTTTGATGATTACTTTGTTGGTGGTGTTCCAGAAGTATCACAACAAACAGTGACAGAAGAAGAAATTGTAGAAGATAATGAAGAAATCTTTGAAGAAGTAGAAAATTTCGATGATGTAGATGAATCTAGTTCATGCAATGACGATGTAGATGATGCTGAATTTGAGCCTGCTCCAAATCAAGAAAAATAATATATGAAATCATTCCTTCAATTCTTAAAAGAATCAAATGACAGATATCTAGTCGAATCAGGTGCAAAGGGTCACCTTCAGCATCTTTTTGAAGATGGTGAATTGAAGTTTTCAGACTTAAGGACAATATTCACAAATCTTTTCACTGGAAAGCTGAATGTCACAGAAAAGATCGATGGAATGAACCTTGCTGTGACATACAAAGATGGAAAAGTCTTAGCTGCTAGAAGTGCTTCAAACATAAAGAATCCAATTGACATTGACCAGCTTGGAAAGAAGTTTGAAGGAAAAGGAGAAGTCAAGACTGCATTTGTCAATTCCATGTCTGACATTTCAGAAGCAATAAACATGCTGACTGATTCTGAAAAGGAAAAAGTCTTCAAGAATGGACAGAACTTCCTTTCATTTGAAGTCGTTGCTCCAGAGTGCCAGAACGTAATAGACTATGGTGACCGTTGTTTGATGGTCCTCCATAGCTTAGACCAATATGATGATTCATACAATCTTGTCCAGCAAGAGAAAGTTGGAGACAAGAACAATTCTGAACTTGTCAGTGTTGTCTATGATCTGTTCAAAGACCATGATGCATTGAAACAGAACAAATTTGAGATTTCTAAGCCGGTAGTTCTTAAGATTAAGAATTCATCTACAGCAAAAGAATGCTTGAATGAAGTCCTTCAAGAGCTAGATAGCTTATGTGATGGCATTGGCTATAAGTCTACAATCAATGACTACTGCAAAGAACGTTATGAAAAGAAGATCATAAATGCTGCAAAACGTTCAAATCTTGACTTAAGCAGAAACAGCCAGTTTGTTTCAGAATTAGCAGACAGGTTGAATACAGTATCTTCTAAGAAGCCAACAAAAGCAGACTTAGTGACATTTGCTAGACGTGATGGACTAAATACAAATTCTCAAGAATATAAAGATTTCATAAAAGCTATGGAATCTACAATGTATGAAGACAATGCTGAGATCATCCGCCCAGTTGAGAACCTTGTCATCAAAGCTGGAATGAAACTTATTGAAAATATGTCTGGTTATCTTACAGTTGACAATTCTATCAATGCAAAGAAGCTTAAAGCAAGACTAGATGAAACATTGAAAGAACTGGAAGACAATGAAAATGAACTTCCAGAGAACAAATATAAGATAATGCAGAAGAACATCAAGAAGCTAGCAGATGCTGGAAAAGATGTTTCTGGAGTTGAGGGTCTTGTATTCACTTACAAAGGCCACCCATTCAAGCTTACAGGGACATTTGGAAGCATCAATGCACTTCAAAACCTTTTAAAATATTAATCAAAAAAAAATGAAAAAATACACTATCAAAAACTACAAAGGTAACCTTGTTGAATCTTTGAAGAAATTCTCTGATTCTTACAAAGGCATGAAGATCGTCGAAGCAGTTGAAGATGGAAAAGATCTTAAGATCAAAGCAGTATCTGAATCTACAAAAGACGAAGTCAATAATATTTATGACAGTTTTATAGATGAATTGAATGCTGCACTTAATTCTATAGCCGAATTTGAACTTGATGATTCACCAACTACTCTGAGATTTGCAGAAGTTTTGGAAAATGTTTTGAATGCTATTGAAAAAGAATATACAGAAGATGATATTTATTATAAACAATATAAGGGTGAACTTCATAATAAATTAAATGCGCTCAAAACAGCAGCTCAAGCTTGGAAATAAATAATTCTTCAATTTAGAAAAATTAAACAATAAAATCAAATGATAAAAGGCAAATATCGAATATTTGCCTTTTAGTTTTTATAATGAAAAAGTAAATATAATTAAAATTGCAATTAAAGACATTTTACAATGAATAACTATAATGATATTTTCAATGACATGGATGCTGCACGTAATGCATTAGCAAGTGTCAATCTTAGAGAATCAGTAATGCCATTATACAGAGGCCGCATTATTGAAAATACAGAAATCTATGATAAAGTCCATAAGCTTCTTGACAGCCAAGAAATGGAACGCGCTCATAAGTTCCTTTATGATGTCGACTACAACAATTTGAATGATGATACAGTCAAAAAAGTAGATGAATTATATGACTACGCTGTAAGCAACGGCTTCATTCAAGACCAAGCAGCTCCAGTCCAAGTAAATGATGAAGATGAACCATTAGATTCAGCTGCTGGAAAAGATCCATTAGCTGATGAAAAGCCAGAAGACAAAGAAGAAGAAATCGCTGAAGATGGTGAAGAATGTGAAGATGGAGAATGCAACCATGTTGCAGCTGATGCAGGTTCTCAAGTCAGTGAGCCTGCTCCACAGGAAGTTCCAGCTCCAGCAATAAATGCTACAACACCAAAATCTTGTGTTTGCCTTTATACAGCAATGAAGAATGGAAAGCTCCATACAGGTGAATGCTCATCTGATGCTTGTGATCCAGACCAAGCAAAATCTGATGTCATCAACAAACTTACGCAATTTGGTTATTCAGACATAAATATCCTTGCAATTGAAGATGGTGTTCCAGGTGGAGCATCTGCACAAGTTTCAGACTATGGCCAGAAAGCTATAACAAACACAAACAAGACATTTGACACAAAGAAGCCATCAGATATCTTGATGCAAGATGAAACTGTTCAGGAATCTGGAAAAGAAGTCAAGAAGATTTCACCTGAAGACATCATAAAAGAAGATGATGAAGAAATTGTCGAAGCTGAAAAAGACGACAATGAAAAAGACGACAAAGAAAAAGAAGAGAAAGACAAGAAGAAAAAAGAAGAAAAGAAGGATGACAAAGCTGAAGATGAACCTCCAGCAGATGAAGGTGATGAAGAGATTGAAGAAGATCCATCTGATGAAGAGGAAATAGAAGAAGATCCAGCGGATGACGCTGGAGATGAACCACCAGCACCACCATCTGATGATGAACCAGCTGATGAACCTCCAGCACCTCCTTCTGATGATGAGCCAGCAGATGACGCCGGAGATGAACCTCCAGCACCTCCTTCTGATGATGAACCAGCAGATGAGCCTCCAACTGATGAACCTCCAGCAGACACCGATGAACCATCTGATGATGAAGAGGAAATAGAAGAAGAGCCATCTGATGATTCTGAAGAAAAAGACGATGAGGACAAAGAGGATAAAGACAACAAAGAAAAAGAAGACAAGGATGATGACAAAGAAGATAAAGAAGAAAAAGATGATGACAAACCTTTGTCAAAAGAAGAAAAAGTAAAATATGCAACTGAATACATCAAGAAATTCAAGCAGGTTCTTGTAAAGACAGATGCACCTTGCTTCAATGAACTTCCTCTAGAAGATCGTGCTAAGTTCTTTGAAAAGCTTTCAAAAGAATGGACAGGAAAACCAGATCCATCAAAGTTCATGACAAAAGCCAACATTGAGAAACTAGAATCAATGAAGGTTGAAAAAGACAAGAACGCTAAATAAACTATGAAAAAGTACACTATCAAAAACTACAAAGGGAACCTTGTCGAATCTTTGAAGAAATTCTCAGAGAAATACAAAGGCATGCGCATTGTCGAGGCTAAGCAAGATGGCAAAATACTCAAGATCAAAGCAGACCTCAAAGAAGCAACAATAAGTGATGTTTCATTTAGTACAATCATAAATGAATATAAAGATATTCATGATTGGTTTAAAACAGAGGTATTTGGTAGTGATACTGATATGTATAATTTTTATTATAGGTTTTGGGAGTTCTGCTATTGCTTAGATAAAGTATTAACATTTGATATACCTCTTACTGAAGATGCCATTATAGAACGTGTTAAATTAATCAGAAATGCTGCAATAAAGTTTCAAAAAGTAGTCTATAATTATAGACCAGAAAATACTGATGAATTTAATGAAATTTCTACTGCAATTGATGATTTTATTAATACTACATCATCTCCAAATGAAGATTGTATAGAAATGTATTCATCTATAGCTGATAATTCTAAAGATATTAAAGAAATTATTAATGCATTTTGTATGGACACAGATATTAGATCTGAAGAAGTTATTGGTGCATTTATACCATACGCTGCTAATTTAGCATATCATGCTGTAAATAATCTAGGGATAGAAGAAACTCCTGAAGATAAAGAAGCATGGATGAAAGATTTTGAAACTCAACAAAAACAACTTAATAATAAAATTTCATCATTTAGAAAAGACACTATAGAAGATCGC
>Ga0310690_10002118_pt1 | contig 33198 bp, 50 predicted proteins | sample AusTroGonzalo_MG_2_FD_207661 | JGI IMG/M metagenome (GOLD analysis project Ga0310690, IMG submission 207661) | Bovine rumen microbial communities from tropical cattle in Woodstock, Queensland, Australia - Gonzalo_04 (v2) (version 2) | ecosystem: Host-associated > Mammals > Digestive system >...
CATTTCTTTAGGTGGATATAGGGTTTTTTACCCCCTTTTTGGAGATTTTATGGCGAAAAAGAAAAAGGTTTACGAACTTAACGAGATTATCCCTCTTTTGTCCGAGGATAACCTCAAAGTAGCTTCTGGAATGATAGAAGACGCTCTTTTCATGCAGGAACAGTTAAAAGCATTGCGTGAAAGAATCAAAAAAGAGGGTGTTGATGAGAATTATCAGTATGGAAGCAAACAAACAGCGGCAATGACGACATATTTGCAAGTCCAGAAGCAATACGGTGTTATCATCAAATACTTGACTGATTTACTCCCGAAAGATAATAAGACGGCGGCTTCTGCTGACTTGTTGGATTGGGTAAATAATAACTGATGATAGAGTTTGAGGAATACTTCGGCAAGATCATAGACGGAAAAATAACTGCGTGTGACAAGATGCGCCGTATCAGTGAGATTTTGCTCGAGAGGTATTTTGCGCCGGACGAATATCATTTTGATCCGGATATCGCTCAAAGACATACGAAGTTTATCGAGACCTTCTGTAAGCTTCCTTCGGGTAAAATCGGACAGCCTTTAAAACTCGAACTTTTTCAAAAAGCAAGACTTCAAGCATTATTTGGTTTTGTAGATGATAACGATCTTCGACAGTATAACGAATGTCTGATTATTGAAGGCCGTAAGAATGGCAAGACTACGGAGACTGCAGCAGTTGAAATAGATATGCTGATTGACGACAAAGAAGGTGCTCCACAGATTTACAACATAGCTACGATGAGGGATCAGGCTCGTCTTGGTTTTAATGCAGCTGTTAAAATGATCCGGCAAAGTCCGCAACTGTCAGCAAATGTAAGAAAACGAACTTCTGATTTATATTTTGACGGTAATTTTGGTTTTATTAAGGCTTTAGCTTCAAACAGTAACAGCCTCGACGGACTCGATGTTCATTGTGCGGTTATTGATGAGTTATCGGCAATCAAAAACCGTGATATATACGACCTTATTAAACAAGCGATGGGAGCCAGACGGCAACCGTTGCTTTTTTGTATTACAACAAACGGTTACGTTCGAGAAGGGATATTTGATGCGCAATATGCTTACGCTTCCGCAATCCTTGACGGAACAGTAAAAAATCCGCGCTTCCTTCCGTTCATTTATGAGCTTGACGATCCTGACGAATGGCAAGACGAGAATTGCTGGATAAAATCCAACCCTGGAATCGATACCATTAAATCACGGAAATATCTTCGTGAGATGGTGCAGAAGGCAAAAGACGATCCGTCATTTAAGCCCACAGTGATGGTTAAGGACTTCAACATACCACAATCCGGCTCAACTACTTGGCTTCCGTTCGAGTATGTCGTCAATGAGCAGACCTTTGACATAGAAAAGGTATCTCATAGTTACGCAATCGGCGGTTGTGACTTATCCAGCGTATACGATCTGACCTGTGCGACATTGGTTATCAGAAAACCGAACGACGAGAACATTTATGTATTGCAAAAGTATTTTATTCCGCAGCGCAAGATTGACGAAAATCTTGGAACTGACACGAAACAGGTTCCGTATAAATTGTGGGCGGAACAAGGATGGCTCGAAATCAATGAAGGTGCTCAGGTTGACTATTCAGCCGTGACAAGATGGTTCACGGAGATGGTCGAGAAGCACGACATACGCCCATTGTGGATATGCTACGACCGCGCATTGTCGGGTTATTGGGTGCCGGAAATGGAAGAGTACGGCTTTGAGATGGAAAAGACCGCACAAGGACCTTTTACATGGTCGCAACCGATGAAAGAGCTTGGATGTGCTCTGTCGGAACATAAAGTTATATACAACAACAATCCTTTGCTCCGTTGGTGCTTAGCCAACACGGGAGTAAAGGCATTGAATAAAGACGGGATCGAGACTATTCAGCCCGTCAAACTCCAACAAGACCGCCGCATAGACGGTATGGTCTCACTGCTTAACGCTTGGGTGGGTTATGTCAAGCACATGGACGAATATCTGCCGTATGTAAGGTAAAGGGAAAATGAAAAGAGAGCGCAGAAGTATACTCGACCTATTCCGACCTATTAAGTCGGATCAGCTAAAAACTTATACGGAGTTTCAGGAGCTTGGAACCTATAAGTCATATTTCGGAATATTCGGGAACAACATATTTGACTCGGCTGATGTCAGAACAGCGATCAGAACATTGTCGGAGCATACTTCGAAAGCAAATCCGAGATGTACCGACAAGCGAATTGAGAAGCTGCTTCAGCTTAACCCGAATAAATACATGAACGGAAAAGACTTCCTGGCGAAGATCCGGAACATTTTGGAGATTAAGAATACCGCGTTTGTGTATATCGAGCGTGATAACACGAATAAGGTAATCGGTTTTTATCCGGTACCGTATCAGACTTACACGGCGGTTGAGTACAAAGATCGCTTATTTGTGGAGTTTATGTTTGACGGAACTGCAGTTAATCAGCTTGTGGTTCCCTGGGAAGATCTGGCAGTACTCCGTAAGGACTATCTGATGTCTGATATCGGAGGCGAGAGTAATAAACCGCTTCTTGGCACGCTTGATGTTATCAACACGATGGATCAGGGGCTTGAAAATGCCGTTAAGAGTACGGCAAACCTTCGCGGAATACTTAAGAGCACAAAAGCGATGCTCTCCCCGGACGATCTGAGGAAGCAGAAAGACAGTTTCGTTAATGACTACATGAACCTATCCAATGCCGGCGGTATTGCTTCTCTTGATGCGACGCAGGAGTTTAAAGAAATCAATCTTAAGCCCACAACAGCGACGGCAGAGGAACAGGAGACCTACCGCGAGAGAGTTTATCGGTATTTCGGAGTAAATGAAAAGATCATCAAGTCCAGTTATTCCGAATCTGAGTATGATGCGTTTTACGAAAGCCGGATAGAACCGGTACTCGTAGCATTGTCGCTTGAATTTACTCGGAAAATCTTTACTGACAGAGAGATATCGTTCGGAGCTGAGATCTGGTACGAGTCAAATCGCTTACAGTTTGCGAGCGCAAAGACAAAAATCAGCATGGTTGCTCTCGTGGATCGCGGCCTTATGACTCCGAACGAATATAGAGCACTTTTCAACATGGCACCTTACGAGGGCGGAGACGAATTTGTCTTAAGGCTTGATACAAGTAAGACCGGAGATGTTTCAGACGACGGAACCGGAAACCCGGTAGGCAGACCGCCGCAGGAAGACACTGACGAAGGAGAAGAATAAATGAAAAAGATTGAAAGACGCTTTGATGTCGAGCTCCGCGCTCTGAGAGACGACGAGAACGGCACTTATATAACCGGTGTTCCGATAGTCTTTGATAAAGAGACCGATCTCGGCTTTTATAAAGAGACCATCGACAGACACGCGCTCGATAATACGGACATGAAAGACGTTCGTTTTTTAGTTAATCACAATACAGACATGATCCCTCTTGCCAGGAGCAGAAACAATAATGCGAACAGCACAATGCAGATGTGGGTAGAGGAAGACGGTATGCACATCAGAGTCAATCTCGACACTGAGAGAAATACCGAAGCAAAAGCACTTTATTCAGCGGTTGACCGTGGAGACGTTTCCGGAATGTCCTTTATGTTCTCCGTTGATAAAGATAATTGGGAAGGACTTGACACGGAGACACCGAAGAGAACGATAACTTCTGTCGAAAAAATCTTTGAAGTATCAGCCGTGACATTTCCTGCCTATGAACAGACTTCAATTCAGGCAGCAGGACTTGCGGAAGCACTGGAGAGTGCAGAAGCCACACTGGAGAGTGCGAAACGTGCTAAAGCCGATGAGGTTAAACGTAACGAAATCAGAAATCTTTTAAGAGGTAACGAACATGAAGATTGAAGAAATGACTCTCGCTGATGTTGAGGCTCGTCTTGCTGAAATCGAGGCAGAGCTTGAAACAAGAAGCGGAGAAGAGCTTGACGCTCTAAAAGCAGAAGTTGTTGAGCTTCAGGAACGCAAGGCTATCCTTGCAGACCTCGAGCAGAGACAGGCTGACGCTAAGGCCCTCGAAGAGAAGAGAGCTGAGGCTCAGGTAACAACCATTGAAACACGAAAGGAAGAAAAGACCATGCAGAAAATCGAAGAGTACAGAAACTCTGAAGAGTACATCAATGCTTATGCCGAGTATATCAAGACCGGCAAGGACGAGGAAGTTAGAAAGCTTCTTACTACCAACGTAGGCGATGCAGGACAGGTGGCTGTTCCTGATTTCGTTTATGACATCGTAAAGACCGATTGGCTCAAGAGTGGAATCCTTAGCCTTGTTAAGAGAATCTCCGTTCAGGGCAACATGAAGGTACAGTTTGAGCTTACCGCTGGTGACGCAGTTATCCACAACGAAGGTTCCGGAGCAGTTTCCGAAGAGGAACTTACTCTCGGAGTTGTTACCCTTATTCCCGAGTCAATCAAGAAGTGGATTTCCATTTCTGACGAAGTAAACGATATGAAGGGCGAGGCATTCCTCCGCTATATCTACGATGAGCTTACCTATAAGATCGCTCGTAAGGCTGAGGCAATCCTTATCGGAAAGATCAAGAACCTTCCTACCAGCGCAACTTCTTCAAGCGTAAATGCTAAGAAGGTTAAGGCAGGCGCAGCTCTCGGCACTATTGCAACCGCACTTGGCGAGCTTAACGCAGAGGCACAGAACCCTGTTATCCTTATGAACCCTGCTACAAAGGCAGCTTTCAAGGCAGCTGTATACGCAGGACAGTTCAATGCAGATCCTTTTGAGGGACTTACTGTATATCTTACAAATGATCTCCCTGCAATCAGCGCAGCTTCCGAGAACGATGTATATGCTATCGTCGGAGACTTCGGCTACGGCGCACTTGCTAACTTCCCTAATGGCGAAGCTACCGAGATCAAGTACGACGACAAGACTCTTATGACCGAAGACCTCATCAAGATCCTCGGCAGAGAGTATGTTGCAATCGAGCCTATCGCTTGCCGTGCTTTCGTAAATATCACTGCACCTGCAGCAGGCTGATCGGAGGTATCTTATGAAGGGTTTAGTTAAGGTTAATTTCACTGATAAGACAACCAATATCGGATATCTTGCCGGACGGACCGTAGAATTTGCAGACCTTCGTATGAAGGAGCTTGCAGATAAAGGGTTTATTGAAATCAGAGATGCTGAGGCTAAACCCGTTAAGACAGAGCCGGTAAAGGTTGAAGAGAAAGCTGAGAAGCTTCCGAAGAAGGCTCCGGCAAAGTCAACCAAAAAGAAATAGCAGAGAGGAGCAAGTTTATGGCAGACGAAAATCAGAACGTAGGCACTGATCCGGTTAATACAGATCCGGTAAATACAGATCCGGAACCAACTCCTGCACCGGAGCCTACTTTAGCCGATAAGGTCAAACTTGCTCTCCGGATATCTCATAATCTGCTTGATTCAGAAATTTCAGATGTAATCACTTCGGCGCGGCAGGAACTTCTCCGTGCCGGAGTCGATTCTGATGTTGCGAGCAGTGACATAGAGATCGTCCAGACGGCTATTAAGACCTATGCGCTTGAATACTACGCTCAGGACGCGAAAGACGCGGAACGGTATAGCGAGTCGTTCAAGTATCAGTGCGACTGTTTACGGAAGTCAGAAATTACAGTAGAGGAATAAGTTATGTTTGACGATATTATCACACTCATATCGGAGACCGATACCGTTGATGAGTACGGCGATACCGTGACAACAGAAGCATATAGAACTATTTTCGCAGAAGTAAAGAGCATCGGCCAGAGTGAGTTTTACCAGGCGCAAGCCGTAGGACTTAAGCCGGAGATAAAGTTTGTTATAGCTGATTTCGCTGATTATCAGAACGAAAAGAAGCTTAAATATACTCCCTTCGGCGCGACGGAAGAAATCTACACTGTACTGCGAACCTATCGAACAAAAAACCAACTTGAGATTGTATGCAAGCGAGGAATTGATTAATGAGTGCGCCTAAGTCAGTGGTTAAAGTGAAAAAAGGTAATGTTGAGTACACGTCGAACGTTGACGCGGCTCAGTATTACATTTTTGAGCTTTCAAGGGCGGCTTTGAGAGATGTCGGAAAGTTTGTAAAGGCGAAATTCAAAGAAGCTTTTTACGAGCATTTTGATAAGCAGACGGGCGATGCTGGACGCGCCACTTCTGCCGTTGTTCTTTCGAACAAAAACACGAAATATCCGAGAGTTGAAATCGGCTTAAAAAAGTCTCAACTCAAAGGTGTTTACGGATATGAGCAGGAGTTTGGCACAAGCACAGTTCCGCGTTTAGGACTTTTGCAGAGCGCGGTTGAAGACAATATTCCGAAGATAATTGAGATTGAATCGAAGTATCTGAGCGGACTTGACGACGAAGCAAGAGCACTTTCAATGGTTAATGAGGAAGACTACGAAGACGATGGCGAATGATCCTACAAAGACAAATGCGTTGAAAAAGTTAATACAGACGAAGTTGAAGACACTTACGACTGACGTGTACTTTGAGACTGCTGCCGATAACGCTCTTTATCCGCATATCGTGTTCAGCTTTAGGACTATCAATCTGGACGACTTATCGCGTCAGGACTATATGCTTGACGTTGACGTGTGGGATAAAGGCAAAAACACGGTCAATGTAGACCAACTCGCCGACCAGGTCGAAGCACTCCTGCATTGTCAGAATCTTCCGCAGACGACCATACTTCCGACATTCTATCTTGTTGACAGAAAAGCAATCATCGACGAAGACAAACAGATCAAGCACAGACTTGTGAGATTTCAAGTGCAAAACTATGTGAGGTAAAGTGATGGCTATTACAAAGTATATCGGTACGGGAGCGGTTAAGGATGCCGACTTCAAAGAGATCTCTTGGGTAGGTCTTACGAAGGGCGGAAATACCGTTACTATCAAACTCCATAACGCTATCAATATGGGGAATATCGATTGGACTTTTGCCGAGAAGAACGACGTTGTTCCGAGCATTGAGTTTACTGCGTGCTACACGAACACTGACGCCGCTTCTGATTCCACTCTCGAGCCTTATGAGATCGAGATCAACGGAAGCACCGTAAATGCTTCTGACGGAATTATTCTCGGAGCTGGAAAGTTCTATATCGGAGAAACCCTTGTCGCTCTTACTCGTGGCGGAGGACAGTTTACCGTTGAGCGCGAGTACAGAGAGATTAATGCTGACGGAGACAGAGGAGCTGTTAAGGGCAGAGTAGTGATGGAAGGCTCAAGGCCGAAGCTTACTATGAATGTTCTTACTATGCTTGCGAATATCTCTTCTCTGTATAGCTCGATTGAGGTATCAGCGTAAGGACAATTTAATGAGAGCGTAGATGGGATTTTTCCTTGTCTGCGCTCTTTTTTTTATTTAGGAGGAATACAGATGCGCAATTTACAGACACAGGATGTCTTCGCCTTCGTTCGTTTGATTGACGAGGTAGGCATTAAAGACGAACTTAAGACACTGATTATGAATAAAAATAGTGTTGCAGAACTCACTCAGGAATCGTTCGGTTATGATCTTATCTTTGCTCTTATAAGCGGAGCAAGTAAGAAGAAGGCAGAAGAGGCTCTGTATGAGTTTTTCGGCAACATTATGGAGATATCCACAGACGAGATCAGGACGATGGATCCGACGGAATTTCTCGAGAAGGCAATCAAGATCGCTGATCCGGAGAAGTGGAAGAATTTTTTTACATCGGTTGCCAAATTGATGAAGTAAAACTCATTGACTTGGTACTTCGGAGATATCACTCGCTTGATTGTATGAAGGTGCTTTCCGTAGAGCAGTTTATAAAACTTGTCCTGATGGCACTGGAAGACGAACAGAAAGAAAAATTCCGTCATGAGTGGTTAGCCCTGCTGCCTGCTATGGTATTCGGAAATCACTATATGACGTTTGAACAGTATTACGAAACTGTCACCGGCGCAAACGTAGATTTGAGACCGGTTGACGAAATAATCGCGGAAATAGACCGCAAACACGCAGAGGCAAGAGCAGATGGCATTGGAGATTTTTAAGCTTGTCGGAAGTGTATTTGTAGATACCGATAAAGCAAACGACTCACTTCAAAAAGTAGATAAAAACGCGAGCAAGGTTGCGGAAGGCTTCGGAAAAGCCGGCAAGGTTGTCGGAGCTGTGGGCGCTGCTATTGGAACAGCTATTGTCGGAGCCGGAACTGCCGTTGTAAATATGGCAAATGAGACTTCCGAGATGGCCGATACCATTGATAAGGCAAGTATCCGCATGGGTATCGGTGCGGAGCGCTATCAGGAGCTCGCTTACGCTGCCAGTCAATGCGGAGTTGAAATGTCAACAATGGAACAGGCTGCAAAAAAGCTTGAAGGTACTGACATGAATTTCGACGATGCTATGCAACAGATCATGGCTCTCGGAACTCAGGAGGAACGTGCAGCTGCAGCAGCGGAACTTTTCGGCGAGAAGGTTGCCTATAATATGGCTCCGTTGCTTGCTCAGTCCGGAGAAGAATTTGACGCACTGACTAACCGGGCGAACGAGCTCGGGATAGTTATGTCGGAATCGGCGGTTAAAGCCGGTGTCCAGTATGGCGATTTAAAAGACGATTTACAGAAGGTCGGTAATTCCTTAAAAACAAGCATAGGCTCGGCCGTAATGCCGATACTTGTTAAATTGTCGGAAAAGCTTATTGAACTTATGCCGACTATTCAGGCATTGATGGACAAGATCGGACCGATAGCTGCTGATTTTATCGACAAGCTTTTGCCTCCTTTGGTGGATATGGCGGACGAATTACTGCCGGTTATCCTTGACGCGGTTGCGAGCTTGCTTCCGGCATTGTCTGAAATAGCAGAAGAGCTTGTTCCGGTTATAGTGGATATTTTAAAAGAGCTGCTGCCTGTTCTGATACAGGTGGTGAGTGATATCATGCCGGTATTGGTTGACATAATTAAAATGCTCACTCCGATACTTAAGCAGATCATGGAATTTTTAAGCCCGATACTCAAATTAGTATTAGAGCTTATAAGTCCTCTGCTTGATCTGGTAATGACCATATTGACACCGATATTGCAGCTCATAACTGCCCTGCTTGCTCCGTTATTCGAGCTTTTCACTGATTTACTGACACCTATATTCGGAATTATTCAGGCATTTTTAGCGCCTTTGACGGACCTTTTAGGAGAACTGCTGACTCCGTTATGCGAGGTTTTGGCTATCCTTTTAAAGCCTCTGATAAAGCTGCTTGACCTTATACTTCCTCCGCTTCTTGAATTACTTGAAAACTTCCTTGAAATGGAAAGTCCGTTCAAGGGCTTCTTTGAAATGGTCGGCAATGCCGTCTCCGACATGGTAAATTGGTTCGGCGAAGGTGGTCTCACAAAGACTTTCAAGAAGTTCGGTGAGTTTTTCAAGAGTTTGTGGGAAGGTATCCAGGAAGCATTTAAGACCGCTATAAACTGGATCATCAAGGGAATAAATACTCTTATCGAAGGTCTAAACAAGATCGAGCCGCCTGAGTGGCTGACGAAGGCAACCGGTGTTACCGGTCTGAACATCAAAACTATTCCTCTTCTGGCTAATGGTGGAGATATTGAAGCAGCTGGACGAGTTATTGTCGGAGAACGCGGACCGGAAGTTCTTGATCTGCCGACTGGGGCAAGGGTTACTCCATTAAGTCAGGCCGGAATTGATTACAACAAACTTGCCTCAATGCTTACAGAAGTTTTGCTCTCCGTTGCTCCGGCTTTTGCTTCAGAGATTACCGCTGTGCCGGATAAAGACGGCATCATTAAGTTTATCGTAAAAGCTGACCGGGAAAACCGTAAAATGACCGGAAGGGGGCTTGTTGGAACATGAGTTTAAGTTATTTAGGCTATCGTCTGAAGATTGGTAACACAATCATCGGAAAAGAGCTTATCGAAAAAGGATCATATAGCTTTGTAAAAAATAAAAGGATCTCAAACGATTGGAAGGACGCTGCACTCGTTCAGCATCAGCAAGTCCTCGATAACCGGAAAGTCATAATCTCATTTAATCTGATCGCTCGAAATCTGACGGAGCAGGACAGTATAAAAGATATTTTTACTTCTCAGGAGAATTTGAGTGTGCAGTATTGGGACGATTACGCTTGCGAGTATAAGACCGGCACTTTTTATATGGACGCTCCGGTGATAACTCATTTAAACGCTATCAACGGAATAAACTATGCTCCGACAACAATCAAATTAACAGAGTATTAATATGATAAATGTTACAGAACAGACAAAAACATCATACGAGCAACTGAAGCCGAACACGCTCACAATCACTATCGGAGCAAGCACTTTTACGAACGCAAATATCAGCCAGGAAAGTTTTTCACTCGAAGAAAATCTCGAGCCTAATGAATATCTGCAGTTCACCGGTTGTAATTGTAGCAAAGCAGCTTTCACTCTTCTGGGAGTTTCCGGCAATTTCAAAGGTCAGTCCGTAACGATAACGATAAAGTCGGGCACTACGGAGACGATAACGCTCTTTCACGGGTATGTTGACGAGCAAGAGACGAAAGATTATACGACGGGAGCCGTGAGTTTTGTCTGCTACGATCCGCTCTATACGATAGGGCAAACGGATGTAGCGACTTGGTATAAAAATCTGTCATTTCCGCTCACGCTTGGCTCTTTCAGGGCTTCGCTCTTTACTTACTTGGGATTGACGGCGGTAGCTACTACGCTTGTTAATGACTCGATACAGATAGACAGACAGTATATCCCCGTAAACCTTGCGGCGATTGATGTTATCAAGGCGATCTGTCAGATCAATGCCGTTTACGGAATAATCAATCGGAGTGGTCAGTTTGAATTTCGGGTGCTTCCAACGATAACAAGCACAACTTATGAAGCCGTTGATTATTACAAGAGCATTGATTATCAGCGGTTTAATGTGCAGAGCATTGAGAAGGTCATTGTCCGGCAGAATGAGAACGAAGTCGGCGCAGCTTATGGCTCTGACGGGAACACTTATGTCGTTCAAGGAAATATGTTTACTTACAACCTTGACGATGTGGTACTGTTGGCTATTGCACAGAATATATATCCGAATGTTCACGGAAAAGTGTATGTTCCGTATTCCGCTACAACTTACGGTATGCCCTGGGTGGAAGTGGGCGACATTATCACATATCCTGTCTACGATCCTTCGACCGGGACAAGCACGAATATGGATTTCTATGTACTGTCAAGGTCGTTGAAGGGCGTTCAGGCATTATTCGACAGTACGGAAGCGGAAGGTCAGGAATATCAGACCGTATTTATCTCTAATCTGACCACGCAGATTGATACGATCAAGGCTGATATGCGTGAAATGCAACGAGCCATTGACAATACGGTTATTAAGCATTATCAAGCACATAACGCATCACAAGTCAATGTTTCAAATAGTTTCGTTAAGATATTAGACTTTACTCCTTTTGAACATTTTGCAACCGATACAACCGATTTCGTCTTTGAAGGAAGCGTCATAATGACAGCCACAACTTACGAGGCGGAAGCAAATAACGAATACTATATAACTCCGGCTAAGGCACAGATTAAGTATGTTCTAAACGGAACTGATGTAAGTTATCAGCCTATCGAAGTATACGAAGATGGTCTGTATACACAAGCATTGAATTATCAGTTTGCCGGACTTGTAAAGAATACAAGGACAAATCTTGAAGTGTATATCAAGGCTGTTTCTGGCAGTTTCACGATTGACGCGAACAATGCTATCGGCTATTTGTGGGCGCAAAATCTTGACAAGGTTGAAATTATCAGGATTTATGTCAATCAACTCCCGACAAAGGTTAATTATATGCAAGGGGAGAGTTTGGATTTGACCGATGTTGAAATATACGCAGAAGCAAATGACGGGGGGACGGTTGATATAACAAATGATTGCACGTTTAGTCCGGCTAATGGTAGTGCGTTGGGTACGGTCGGCACTCAGGATGTAATCGTTACCTATGGGGATTTTCAAACAAGTTTTTCAGTAACGGTTGCTGCTTTGGACTTCTTGCGCTATGTGATTTATACAGAATCAAGCAATGCTTATACAATCACAGGGTTAAACATTGCAAATATTGAAGCTGATAACCTTCACGACCTTCCTATTCCGAGTAGTTATAACGACAAAGAAGTAGTATTGGCATAAGGAGAAGTTATGAGATTTGAAGGAAGTTTTTCACAGCCTTATGAATTAAATATTGATTTTACAGGAAGCCATTACAACTTTAATACTGCAAATAAAACAGTTGAAATATACGTAAGTAATCATTATGGAAATATAAATCTTCCTATGGGAACAGAAAATGCTTTAATGAACAATCCATATACAAATGACATTTTTAATGGGGTTGTAAATGTTCCGAATAGCGTTACAAATTGTTTAAGTATGTTTGAAAATGTGCCAAATTACAACTCTCCTCATACATTAGGTAATAATGTAAATTTCTGTGGAGATATGTTTGGACATTGTTATAATCTTAATTCACAAATTGTATTTTCTGCAAATGGAAATGGTAATTTGGAGTCTTGCCAAGGCATGTTTATTGATTGTAATAAATTCAATAATTTAATTATTGAAAAACCATATTATATTGATTCGGCACGTTCTATGTTTTATGGCTGTAATGAATTTAATCAACCAGTGACAAACTTATTTGCAAAAAATCCGTATTATATGTTCGGATTTTGTCGTAAATTCAATCAACCTGTTAATATCCCAGACCATGACGCAAGCGGAGATTGTAGGGGTATGTTCTATGGTTGCTATGAAATGAACAGCCCTGTCACTATCGGAAATAACATCGTGAATTGCTTTGAAATGTTTTATCTGTGTGGGAACATGAGACAATCTGTAACAATGCCCGATACTGTTATGAATTGCGGTAATATGTTTAATCAGTGTACGAAGTTTAATCAGCCGATACATATTTCCAATGGTGTGACAAATTGCAAATATATGTTCCGTTCCTGCTCGTCTTTCAATAGTCCTATATCATGGTCGCCAAGCAATTATGTTGATTGCAACGGTATGTTTATGGGGTGCAGGAGTTTCAATCAGCCAATAACACTTCCAGAATATGTATTTAACTGTTCGAGTATGTTTGAGGATTGCTTTGAATTAAATCAAGAGATAACCATACCAAATACTTCTAACCTTTATTATATTGACGGAATGTTTAAAAGATGCACGAACCAAAATAGTCCGATTTATGTACCAAGTAGATTTAATATATATGGCGGTGGCGTAAGCGGTTGGTCGTTAGAAGCGAATAATTGCATTGTTTGGTATTAAGGAGTTTTATGAAAGACGGAAAAATTGACATTATTATTCCTGCATACAAGGCACAGGAAACAATCATACGGACTTTATCTTCAATCGCTATGCAGACTATCGTTGACAAGGTGGATGTAACGATTGTGAACGATGCTTACGGAGATTATACAGAGTATCTCGATATGTTCCGCAAATATTTTCCGATAAAGGAAATAATCTTGACAGAGAATGGTGGCGCAGGTGTCGCTCGTCAGAAGGGCATAGACATAACCGAACACGAATTTTTCACTTGCATCGATGCAGACGATACATTCGCCTCTGCTATCGCTCTTGAAACGCTCTTGGAGGGCATTAAGGCGAATGAAGCTATAAAGTGTTGCAGTGCATCGTTTATGCAGTTAGGAGACGATTTACAGCACCTTGTACCGCATCAGAATGATATGGTGTGGATGTTCGGGAAGATTTATCGCAGAGAGTGGATTGACAAGTACAAAATCCACTTTAATGAGACCAGAGCAAACGAAGATGCAGGATTTAATATGTGGGTAAAATTGCTCTGCGACAATCCGAATGAGCAGATACGATACATTCCCGAAACAGTTTACTTTTGGCACAACAAGAAGGATTCCATCACTCGCATAAATGACGGACAGTACGCTTATGACCAGTGCTTTTGCGGTTGGACAGACAACATGATTTACGCTATCCAAAATGCAAAGAAAGCCCGACCTTTTAGCGGAGCAGTTAGTCAGCAGATTGTTGGAGTGTTGCTTAATCTTTATTACTACTACATTGAGACGGTTGCAAGGAAGCCTGTATTTGAGCGTCAGAATTGGGAATACATCAAGAAGTTTTACCACAAGTGCTATAAGCGTATTGAAGAAGATATAACCGATGAAGTCTTTTCCGAGATGTTCTCAATGGCTTCGATGGAGAAGCACAGAAGCGGAAGTTTAATCGGCATTGTTCCTCACATCGGTATCAAAGAATTTATGGAGAAACTACACTCCGACAGTTATGACGAAAATGCAATCTATCAGATATGGGATGAAATGGCGCAGAACGAAGATACGAAGCATTTAATTGAGAACAATATCAAGTGCGGAGTATGCGCTGAAGGATATACCAACAAACCCTTTTAGGAGATAAGATATGGCTCTTAAGAAGATAAATTATACAGGCTCTTCCAAAGTTATCATCAGATTATGTGAGATGGTAAATCAGCTTATTGATGGTGGCGGAGGCGATTCTGTCAGTTATACGCAAACCTTGTCAAACGGTACAGAAACAGGCGAAATCACTATCAATGGCACGACTACAAAGATGTATGCTCCGACACAGCCGACAAAGTTATCAGACCTAACCAATGACGAGGGGTTTATCACAAATACGGTAAATAACCTTGCAAATTACTATCTTAAGAGTGAAACCTACACACAAGCAGAAGTCAATTCGCTTATAGGGGCAATAACTACCCTTAATATCCTTGTTGTTCAGACCTTGCCAACACAGGATATCTCAACTACAACGATTTACCTTGTTCCGAAACAGACGGCAGGAACACAAGATGTTTATGACGAATTTCTGTATGTGAATAACGCTTGGGAGCATATCGGTACGACAGAGATTGACTTGTCGAACTATTATACAAAAACGCAAGTTGATACGCTTTTGGCTGACAAGGTTGACAAGGTTACAGGAAAAGGGCTTTCGGCAGAAGATTACACGACGGCAGAAAAGACAAAACTTTCGGGCATATCTGACAGTGCCGATGCAGTATCTTGGACACAAGTAGTAGGAAGCGGAACAAAGATTGCAGAGATAACGATAAACGGCACTACAGTAGATGTTTATGCCCCGAACGGTGGAAGCACATATACCGAGGGTGATGGCATTGACATTACAAATACCACAATTTCCGTTGATACGGCATTTACAGAAGCTTCAACAAGGACAAACATTGCTTCGGGAGATACTTTTGCCACAATCCTTGGAAAAATCAAAAAGTTTTTCACAGATTTAAAGACCGTAGCTTTCACAGGCTCTTACAGTGATTTGTCCGATAAGCCTACTATTCCAGATATATCCACAAAGGTATCAAAGTCGGGTGATACCATGACGGGAAATTTGATTTTAAAAGGTACGAATAGCGCTCTTGAACTAAACCTTTTAATTGAAGCTTCGGGTGGAATGGCAATAGGCGGTAACACACTCAAACCACAAGAAGATTCCGCAGGTACAGTTTATACAAACACTTTGCCGTCAAAAAACGGTAAATTGGCTGTAGTGGGGGATATACCGACAGATTTTGTATCAAAAGCAAACGGTGGTACTTTTAATGGTGGCGTAGTAATAGTTGTATCAGGTGGGGAAGGTGCTTTAACATTAGGTGGTGCCGCATCTAACACTACGGGCGCATTATACATCTATGCAGGTGGTTCAAGATACAGCAAAATCATAACTTCTGCAACGGGCAGTAGTCATACAAATACATTGCCTAATAAAGATGGCACATTTGCTATGACAGATGATATTCTTCCTAAATATGGTAATAAAACTTTATTAGGTACAATAACACCTTCAAATACAGGAGCAACGCTTACACCTACAAAGCAAGGTTTTGTTGTATTGTGTGCTAATATGACTACATCAGCGCAGAATATAAAAGGTCGAATAAGAGATGGATATGATCCTTATTTTGGCACATCTTTTAATGTTACAATTAACGCTTATGCTGGTGAGCCTATTTGTTTTATTCCTTGCAGAGCAAATGCTCCGTTAGCTATAGAAATAAGCGGTCATACTGTAGATGTTTCAGTGTATTTGTATTAAAGGGGTGGTTTTATGAATGATAATGATATATGGACTATAATAATTTTACTCTTTACTGTATTAGGCGGTGACGAGTTTATAAATCTCCTTCAATCAGATAACTTTGACGTAGAGTATGAAAATTTAATACATACTGTTGAGAATTTAGAAGCAGATGTATTAAAAGAAAAACTTATAAAACTTCTTGGTGAAAGTAAAGAAAAAGCAAAATGTATTAATCAAAAATATAATGCGTTACAGGGAAGAAAAGGAGAAACAGAATGAAACAATCCATAGTGGCGGAATAGGTAGACGCAAGTGCATATAGACCATTGGATTCATTGATAAATAATCGGCTATGAGTAGACTTATCATGTGGAGTGCAAATCTCAACCTATGGATATTATAAACACCCTATTTTTTCAAAAAACAGGGATAAAACCTTAACAATTCAAATGAAAAATGAAATGAAGTAAAGGAGACATTATGAAACAGAGCGAATTTATCAACAGACTACTACTCTTTGAGAAGCAACCTACGGTCTATGTGAGCGGTGCTTTCGGTGCGGTGGCAAACGCAAATAACAAGAAGAGATACAAAAACGCGGCTAATCTATCCCGTTGGAAAAAGATTGATGCTTGTCCATCAAACGGCTTCTTCGCCGATTGTTGCGGACTTGTTAAAGGTGTTCTGTGGGGATGGTGCGGCGATACGACAAAGATTTACGGCGGAGCAGAATACAAGTCTAACGGTGTTCCTGACATCAATGAGTTAGGTCTGATAAACGCTTGTTCCGATGTATCGACAGACTTTACCCATATAGCTGACGGGGAGTTGGTATGGATCAAAGGGCATTGCGGAGTGTATATCGGCGGAGGAGTAATAATCGAGTCAACTCCGGCATGGGATTGCGGTGTTCAAAAGACAGGTCTTGGCAATCTTGGGTATTCCTGCAACGGCAAGTCTCGTCAGTGGACTAAACACGGTAAACTTCCGTGGGTTGACTACAATGCAGAGCCTATTCCACTTGTATATACTTCCGAAGATTTCCGTAGAGATGTACGGAAGATTTTGAATGTGGATTCCGACCTTGCCGCTTTTGGTAAGACCATTACCATCTCCACGACTTCCAACAGAAACAATGCACTTGTTACTCCACTTGAAAGATATTTCCGTGAACTTGGGTACTATGACGGCGAGATCGAAGCCGATTTTGGGCGTAAGCCTTGTTACGGTAACGGTATGCGAGACGCTTGTAAAAGATACCAGAGTGAAATTGTCGGTTCAAAAGGTCGTGACGTTGACGGTGTTCTGACAGCAAGGGCGCAGACTTGGAAAAAACTTTTACTTGGATAAGGGGCAGATGAAATGAGCGAAGAAATCAGAACTTTTGTTAATTGGATGGCATTACTCGGTATTCCCGGGGTGTTTACAATCGTAGTCTTTATGTTCAAAACTTTAATGAAAGCAATTCAAAGCGTGAACATTCTCCAAAAGGCTCAAAAAGCGCAGATGCGATCACAGCTTCTTAAACAATACGACGTATACATGGAGCAAGGCTACGTTGAACAGATTTACCTTGACGATTGGCTGAATCAATACGACGCTTACCATCATTTAGTCGGTGCTAATGCCGTGTTGGATGCAAGATTGGAAGATTTAATACACCTTCCAAACCATAAGCCAGACGAGAAAGGAGCTTGACCTATGAAAATATTTTCCGATAAAATCTATAATATACTTAAGTATATCGCTATGATCGCGTTGCCGGCACTTGCATTGTTCGTGCAGACTATATTCGCAATATGGCAGCTTCCGTATGGTGAACAGATCGCAGCTACGATTGTGGCAATAAATGCTCTCCTGGGAGCTTGTCTCGGAATAAGTACGATAGGGTACAACCGGCAGAAATAAAGAATATTTTGGCATGATTTTGGCATGAAATTCTCGCAAAATACCGTAAATGCACGAATATTCGCGAGTTCGAATCCCGCCACTCCGATGATATTAAAAGCCGTAATTTCAAGGGTTTGATGAAAATTGACCTTGATTTTACGGCTTATTTTTTGTCTTCAGAAATGCCCTGTTTTCAAGGGTTTCAGAAATCGGTAAAAAAATATTTGGCACGAATTTGGCACGGAAATTATATGAGTTTTTGAAGCTGTTCAGCCATTTTATTTTTGGCACATGCCAAATCCATCGAGTGAGTGTAAACGGTTTTCATTACATTTCCGGTCTTCCAACCTCCTGCGTCTTGGATCTGTTTGTCGGAAAAACCGAGGTCGTGCATATATGAGGCGAAGAAGTGCCGGAGTTTGTGGAGAGAAAAACGTTCAATGCCGAGCTTGTTTTGTACGCGGATCAGGTGGCTCCTGATAGATCCCGGGAAACCATTGTAAACATATCCCTGCTGCCGGATCAGATCGGCGAGGTAGTCGGAAATCACGACATCCCTTGTGGAGTCTGTTGTTTTGGTCGATTTGATTATCCAGTTTCCGTCAGGATCTTCGACGAGGGCCTTGTTGATGGTCAAGGTGTTACCGGAAAGGTCGTCGAGTTGGAGAGCACAGATTTCCGATCTGCGAAGTCCGAAGCAGGCGAGCATTATCGGAACCTCGAAGGGAGAGCCTTTTATCTCCGTGAAGATTAATGAAATATCGTCTTTTGTCGGGATATATTGAGATTTTTTCTCTTTTTGCGGGAGAATAATGCCTTCAATCTTTTTTCCGTAGAAATTAAAAACAGCCAGGACAAAACCGGAATAGTTAGAGACCGTCTTCGGAGCGTGATCTGAAGCGAAGCGGTTTATCTCTGACTGGATCATCGGCTTGGTGATGGTAAGCAGCCGGCACTTTTTTAAGTCTTCCGGAATAGTGTTTATGTATTGATTATATCGGCGGACCGTTGCCGGAGAGAGAATATTGCTCTTGGCGCTGATATAGCCCCGTAGAGCCACTTTCAATGTCATAGTAGGGGAAATGTTCGTGTCATTGTCTATAAGGGGCTGCATGAGGCTTTTAGCTTCTTTTGCACCGGGCTTATGATCTACGGTTAGAGTGTAGGTTTTTCCATTAACCATCTCCCGAATCTGGTAGTTGTCGGAAGGGAGTTTTCTTATGTTCATTTATTTTATCCTCATAAGCTTTCACTCTTGCTGTCATTTCAGCTAACTGTTTTTCAAGTGATTGTTTTTGAAGCTCAAACATAGCGTATTGTTTAAGATCTTCAACTCTTTTTTGAATTAAGTCGTCTATCTCTTCTAAATCATTGATATCCAGGTCGTTGATTTTTATAAGGATATCTTCTTTTGTTATTTCTCCGATATTGCGTTTTCGGGTATCTGTAAGGTCTTCAATAGTACAGTCGAGAACTTTACAGAGTTTTGTTACTTCTTTCATTGTCGGTTCCGATCTGCCAACCTCCCACGATGATATAGCTTTTTGGCTTACGCAGATTTTTCCGGCAAGTTCTTTTTGTGTCATTTTCGATTTAAGTCTGTATTCCTTTAATCTATGTGCAAATGCCATGCAATCACCTCCTTAAGAACATTTTATAGTTTTTAGAAAAATAATACAATATATTGTTGACAATACCACGAAAATAGTATAAACTACTTAACAGGTTGTGGAGATACAACAGATAGTATTAAGGACAGTCGAGAAGCACAATATATGGAAAGGAGGTCAAAATGAAGCTCACAATTAAAGAGTGGCGAAGGGTAAAAAACATATCACAGGAGAAAATGGCAGAGCTGTGCGGAGTTCATGTAAACACTTATAGAACGTGGGAAGATGATCCGGAAAACATTAAAATCGGGAAGGCTGTATTGATTTCCGAAAAATTAGAGATTCCTCTTGAGGATATTTTATTTACCAAATAATACCACGAAAAAGCTCACATACTACGGAAAAGAGAAAACATTTGAACGAATTAGTCACATTAAGAAAAGACGAAGCGGTAACAACGAGCTTGTTAATCGCTGAAATGTTTCACAAAAGGCACGACGCAGTATTAAGAGACATTAAGGCTTTAGATTGCTCGGATGATTTTACTGCCCACAATTTTGTGGAGAGTAAATATAAGGATTCAACCGGAAGATTCAATCCCATGTACTACATCACAAAGGATGGTTTTACTTTCCTGGTCATGGGATATAGAGGAAAGAAGGCAGCAGAGTTTAAGGAAGCGTACATCGGAGCATTTAACAAGATGGAGAGCATTCTCCGGGAGAAATCAACTTCCGTATGGCTCGAAGCAAGACAGAAGGGCATGATTACACGGAAAGCCGAAACGGATGTTATCAAGGAGCTTGTCGAGTATGCCAAAGCACAAGGAAGCACACACGCAGATATGCTCTATATGACTTATAGCAAACTTGCGAACGCTCTTTGTGGAATTAAAAGCAGAGATCAGGCGACATCTTCACAACTTCACGACTTATCAATCTTTGAGAATCTCATTCTGTCCATGATTAGAAACGGCATTGAAGCAAACATGGACTACAAGCAGATATACAAAGAGTGCAAGGATAGGTGCTATGCCGCACAAAAAATTGCCATGATAGGTGCATAAGTCGTCTAAAGGTAATTAAGACGAAAAAACTTGACGTAGCCCACTACTTTTTGACAAAAAAAGTGAAATTAAGCGAACAGAAAGGAGGATAGATGCACAGAGACGAGAAGCTGGACAAGCTGATTAACAGGAGAGTAACGATAACCTTCAAAGACGGAGACTGCTATACCGGAAATCTCGTCTGGGAAGAAGATCGTTACAAACTCAAAGGTGTGATTAACGAGAAGACTGGGTTTATGACATACGACACAGGTTTCCGTAAATCACACATCAAATCAATAAAAGAAAAGAGGTGAAATGATGAAGACTGACGAGATATTGCTTCCCGATGATTTTCTTGACGAAGGCGAATATCCGAGTATCGACTTTTGTGAGCAATTGTACGAGCGCGGATATGAAGCAATCATCAACGACGGAAAGCTCTTAGGTTTTCGAAGAATTAAAATAGCCCTCTGATGCTGCAACATCAAAAGGGCCGGTGTCTAAGAAAGGAGTATGAATACCTTTATGAACGTATCTATTATATCACGATTTCCCATATTCTACAAGGAGCATAAGCGTATGAAAAATGCGGACTGGGAATCGCTTCCGATAGTCATTATTGCAATTTTAGGCATACTCGGAGCGGTTCTTATTTACAACCTTATAAACGAAGTAGCTGCAACAGAAGAGCTGCCGGAGGTTAAGGCCGAGCCAATCGGGATAGTCGAAGAGTTTTCCGGAGGACATGAAACGGTTGACATAATTAACGAAACAGCAGAACTTCCGACAAGACCGAGTAAGCCAGTATTGACAGACGAGGAGCTGATCGCGCGGGTTGTTCATGCCGAAGCCGGTGGCGAGGAAATGATCGGAAAAACTGCGGTGGCAGCAGTCGTTTTAAACCGGTGCGACTATTTCGGACTAACGGTTGAGTCTGTCGTTTATGCAAAAAATCAATTCGCCATCTCGGACACCTACACAGAAACAGATATGAGAGCGGTTGAGATCGCTCAAAAGAACAGAGACTTATTTCCGACAAATATGCTCTATTTCCGTAACAAGCACTATCACTCGTTTGGCACGGAATACATGAAAATCGGAAATCACTATTTTTCTTTAAAGGAGGACTAATTTTATGGAAACAATTTTATCTTACAAGGTATCACTCGGGTACAACACTTTCTATTTCGACGACCAGGAGGAAGCTATCGGCTTCGCAAGAACGGCAAAACTTCACTACAGAGACAAGCATGATAAGAAGGACGAGATCGAGGTCAATATAGAGATTGAGATAGCGGAGCTTCCCTTTGTTAAGCCGGAAGAAGTAAAGGAGGAAGAATAATATGACACTTTACGAAATAGACCAGGCAATACTGGAATGTCTTGACGAGGAGACAGGGGAAATTGTCGACCTGGAAAGACTTTCGGAACTGAACATGGAGCGAGATAAGAAGATCTCGAATGTCGCTTGCTGGATAAAGGATCTTAAGGCCGAAGCGGAAGCGCTCAAGATTGAAAAGCAGAATCTCGCGAAGAGACAGCAGACTTGCGAAAACAAGGCTGAGAGCCTTAAAAGGTGGCTTGCAATAGCTCTAAACGGCGCAAAGTACAAGGACAGCAAGTGTTCTGTCGGATACCGCAAGAGTACAAGCGTAAACTTCGGAATGAACTTCGATTTCAATACTCTTCCCGAAGACCTCAAAAAAGTTACTGTCGAGCCTAAAAAGAACGAGATTAAGCAGGCAATCAAGGACGGCTTACAGATTGAAGGAGTTACTTTGGAAGAGTCAAACAACATCATTGTTCAGTAGAAAGGAGATTTAACACTATGGGCCTTCCAGTTTTAATCATTGGAAAAAGCGGAGGCGGAAAAACTTTTTCAATCAAGAATTTCGATACTAACGAGGTTGGGATCTTCGCCGTAGAAAAGTCAAGACTTCCGTTCCGTAAGGAATTTAAGGTAGCAAAAAATGCGACCTATGAAACAATAATGAACTGCTTTAAAGCAGGACCAAAGCTTAAGAAGTACGTAATAGACGACTCACAATATCTGTTGGTAAATGAAATGTTCGATAAAGCGAAGGACTCAGGTTACGGAAAGTTTACTGATATAGCGATCCATTTTCGCAATCTTATTCACTACGTAAATCAGCAGCTTCCCGATGATGTAATAGTGTACTTCCTGCATCATACCGAAACCGATAGTAATACCGGAGAAATCAAAGCAAAGACAGTCGGCAAGATGCTTGATAATCAACTGACAGTCGAAGGTTGTTTCTCAATCGTGCTTTACTGCGTAGCGGAAGGCACAGAGCACTTTTTTATAACCCAAAGTGATGGCTACACAACTGCCAAGAGTCCAGAGGATATGTTCGAACTCCGTATTCCGAATGATCTTAAGGCAGTAGACACGGCTATCAGGGAATATTACAACATTTCGGACGATTCCAAAAAGGAAAAGTCTAAGAAGACTAAGGAGGTAAACAATGAAACAGTTTAACAACTGGGAGAAGGCAAAGGAAGACGCTCGACACATGGGTGCTTCTTCGCAGCTTCCCGTCGGCGGCTATGTCGCCAAAATCAAGGACGTTCGCTTTGAAAAAGGGCAGGACGGAAATTCCGACAGAATTGTTGTTGCGTTTGATATCGCGGAAGGAGATTACAAAGACTTTTTCCAGACGCAGTTTAACAACAACACTTCCGAAGATAAGAAGTGGAAGGGCAAAGCAACGATCTACTGTCCGAAGGACGACGGCTCCGAAAAAGATCAGTGGACGCAGAAGTCCTTTATGCGTTGGGTAAATGCTTTTGAGGACTCCAATTCCGGTTACAAGTGGGATTGGGTTGAGTCGAAGTGGAAAAGTCTCCTGATCGGACTTGTTTACGGCGAGACAGGAACAATAATCGAAGGAAAGCCGATTGTTTATACCGAAGTTCATTATCCGGCCGCGATAGAGTCTATCCGCAATAATGATTTTAAACTCCCGAAGTTGAAGAAAAAGAACGGATATGATGACAGCAGCTCTACTTCCGACGCATCAAGCGACAACGGGTTTGTAAATGTTCCTGATAACGTCGCAGAGGAACTTCCGTTTTGACGAATTTCGAAATCGAAGCGTGTTTGCAGAGTATGACAGTCCTCGTTGATCCACGCGAGAACCCAAAAACAGACAGGTACGAGCAGAGGGTTAATTCCCTCTCCGTACCGTACCGGAGACAGACTCTCTGTTACGGAGATTATACTTATAACTTTACAATGCCGGACGGCATGGAATTATATCCGCCTTCCGTAACAGTAAGCGCTCCGGTGATTGTTGAAAGGAAAATGAACCTTGAAGAACTGAGCAGCTGCTTCACTCAGCAAAGAGATCGCTTTCAGGCAGAGTTTAAGCGTGCTTCCGACAATAATGCGATTATTTATTTGCTTGTCGAAGATGCGTCCTGGGAAAAGATCATAGCCGGACATTATAACACGAAATTTAAACCGGCTGCCTTTATTGCTTCTTTGCTTGGGTGGTCAGCCAGGTATTCGATCAGATTAATATTCTGCAAACATGAAGTCAGCGGAAAGCTGATAAAAGAACTGTTGTATCGGGAGTTAAAACAGAAGTTGGAGCGTGGTGATTATGGCTAAAGAAGGGTGGATCTTATTACATAGGACATTGTTAGACCATTGGGTATATAAGGAGAAATGTTTTTCAGATTTCCATGCTTGGATAGATTTATTACTTATAGCTGAACATACAACTCATAAGCAAATGTGGAGAGGTAGTTTGACTACATTTACACGAGGAGACGTTTGTTTAAGTATCACGCAGCTTGGAAACCGTTGGCATTGGTCGCGTGGCAAAGTTAAACGTTTTTTGATACAGCTGGAAGAAGACGGAATGATACACCTAAACGTACACCCAAATAGGACAGTTGTAACCATTGTAAATTATGACAATTACCAAAAACTACAGACACCAAAACGGACACCAAAACGGACACCAGATGATACAGCGAATCTATCACCAAATGGTACAGCAGATGATACACACTTAAAGAATAATAAAGAAACAGATAAAGAAGTAAAAGAAAAAAAATCTGCTTCGCAGTCAGACGATACCGAAGATGATGACATGGTTATGTGGCACGGGCAATTAGTTTCAAGATGGTTTGCTGAGTTGGAAGACGAAACACCGGAAGAATATAGGAGCGACACATGAGTATTTATGAATTTAACAAAGACGATGCTTTTCGCTTCCGTAATCACATTGGAATACCGGCAAAAGTCAAAGGAAATGAGCTTGTCTTTACTAAATGCCCATACTGTGGAAACCAGACAAAGGACAGAGAAAAATTCGCTATTAACTTAAGCACCGGACAGTTTAATTGCTTAAGAGCCTCCTGCAACGTCAAAGGAAACATGATAACACTCTCAAAGGACTTCGGTTTTTCATTGTCGGAAGAAGTTGACCGATACACCAACCGCGATTATCACAATAACCGGTTCCGGAGTTTCCAGAAGCTTGAATACCGAGAGCCTCCGAACAAAGTTATCGAGTATATGGGGCATAGAGGCATATCTAAAGCTATATGCGAGAAATATGCACTATCAATCAAAAAGGACACGGAGAACGTGCTTGTGTTTCCTTTTAAAGATCCTGACGGAAATGTGAAATTTATCAAGTATCGGAACATTGATTTTGTGAAGGGCGAGACAAAGGGCTCAAAAGAGTGGTGCGAAACTGACTGTATGCCGATACTGTTCGGTATGGATCAGTGTGAAGACTTTCAGCGTTTAATCATTACGGAAGGACAGATTGACAGTCTCTCTTGTATTGAAGCAGGCCTCATAAATGCCGTATCGGTACCGACCGGAGCTTTAGGCTCAACATGGATACCGCATTGTTACGACTGGGTAAATAAGTTTCAGGAAATAGTTATCTTCGGAGACTGTGAAAAAGGACATATAACCCTCGTTGATATGGTTCAGAACCGATTCGGAAGTCACAAGAAGGTTAAGATTGTTCGACCGGAAGATTATCTCGGTGAAAAAGATGCGAACGATATTCTCTTACATCACGGAAAAGAAGCTCTGAAAAATGCGGTTGATAATGCGGAGCCGGTATTAAGTAAACAGGTCAGAAACGCAGCGGAAATTGAAAAGGTCAATATTGACGATATTCCGAAGATAAAAACTGGGTTTAAGCAGCTCAACAAAATATTAAAAGGCGGGTTTATGTACGGACAAGTTATTCTCTTAACCGGAAAAAGGGGAGCTGGAAAATCTACACTCGGTTCGCAATTTGTCTGTGAAGCACTCTCTCAGAATCAGAACTGTTTTATCTATTCCGGAGAACTTCCGGACTTCTGGGTTAAAGATTGGCTCGACAGACAGTTATCCGGAAAAGAACACCCAACCTTTAGCCAGGTCGAAGAATGTGAGATCTTTTACAATCAGCGGCTTTTCATCTTTAACAATCAGCTTGTTGAGACTGATGAACTCGAGGATCTGCTGACCGTACTTAAGGACACTATAGTCAAAAAGGACATAAAGCTTGCCCTGATCGACAACTTGATGACCGCGATCTCAGCTGATACGAACGAGAGCTTGTATCGGAAACAGAGTGAATTTGTCGGAGAACTTGCAAAGATAGCCAAAGCTTACAACATGGTCATTGTTCTGGTAGCTCACCCACGCAAATCAAATTATGAATTTGACAATGATGATGTCTCCGGATCAGCTGACATAACAAACCGCGTTGATGTGGTTATGAGCTATGACAGAGATAAAACGCGAAATCAGAACGACCTTAGAGTCTTAAAAATAACAAAAAACAGAATGACCGGTCATTTAGGGGATATGGACTTATATTTTTCGGACTTCAGCAAGAGGATCTCCGACACACCGAACGAGTTTACCAAATTCTACTTAAAGTCGGAATTTATGAAAGTGACTGACGAAATGATGGAGGATATACCGTTTTGAGCGAAACAGAAGCAAGAGTTTTATACGAACTTATAAACAAGGGCTGGCAGCTGGGGAAGTATTACTTCAACAATAAGCCGAACACTCCGCTTGAATATGACAAGTTTACTGACTTCGGAAATGATCTCCTGAAGACGCAACAGAAGGGAACGAAAGAATATAAATTCCTGAAGCGTATGCTCGAGGCGGTAAATGAGTATTGCGATTCGGAGTGGAGGGAGACGAACACCGGCACGCAGACAAAGTTATTTTAAGGATTGATTATGGACGGACAGTATTCACTTTTTGATAAACGACCATTAGATATAAAAGGATTGCTTGACGATGGGTATTGTCCGGTATGCGGATATTCCTTCGACGAGTACGCAGGGGAACTCGATATTGAACAGTGTCCCAGATGCGGAACTTTTGTTGATTGGACTACATGGCATATTTTGAATGATAAGGGAAAGGAAATGACAAAGGAGGAATAATATGCGAAAGATAAGAGCAATAGTTAAGAGACCAGACGAGAAGTACGGTCATGTAACAAATATCAGCAATACGCTTGAAAACTTGCAGAGAACGGTCGGCGGATATATTGAGACTGTAACCTTTGACGACTTTACGATTATCTGCAACGAAGAAGGAAAGCTGAGAAAACTGGAACCGAATATGTTTGTCGGTATGGATATGTTGGTCGGAACGATCATTGTTGTCGGAACTAATAAAGACGAGTTTTCGGACCTTAAAATTGATTTTAATATCTGGAAGAGATTGGTAGATAAATGGGGGAATTGATATGAGAAGGCAAAGTCTTATATATGGCTTTTGGGATAGATTTTACGAAGCCTGCGACGATAAAGGTGTGTCGAAAAAGGATGTGGCTGAATTTATCGGAGTGGATAGAAAAACGTTTTATCGTAGCTCAAATCAGCTAAACCCTTTATCAATCGCAAAAGCTTGTGTGAGGCTGAACGTATCGGCTGACTGGCTTTTAGGCATAGTAAACGAGAAGAGACCGTTATATCGTTCTATGGAGGGGAAGAAATGACAAGAGAAGAAGCGATAACAAAATTAAAAAGTTTTTGCCATAATTGCGAGAAGTTTCCAACTTGTGTAAATACTGACAAAGAATGTTTCAAAGCACTCGAAACGGCAATTGAAGTACTCGAACAAGAGCCTTGTGATTGTATAACTTTACGATTAAAAAAAGGCGCACTTAAATATTCCGACAAAGATTATGTTGTCTACAAAAAAGAGTGGCTAAAGAAGTGGTGGCAACCCGAACTTGAATTGTTAGGTATTCAGCCAAAGCCAAAGACAGGGCATTGGATAATTATAGATGATTGTGAACATTTTATAGCAAAGTGTTCACAATGTGGTCGGATAGAAGATAGTCGAATGATAAATAAATATCCATATTGCCATTGCGGAGCAAAGATGGAAGAAAAGGAGGAAAATAATGGCTGAATTTCCAACATACGAAGAAATGGCGAAAAACGTAGCAGAAAAAGCACTTGATGATTTTCTGTATAACGGCAAGTCAATCCGTGAGTGGATGCAGATTATCGCATCAGAGGATTGTATTAGCAGACAGGCTACAGTAGAAAGGTTATGTAAGGTTGCAGATTTTATGAATGAGAAAAGGAGTGGTTTAGGTTCTCCATACATAATGGCGGCTTTATTCATACAGGATAACAAGGATGAATTTCCCTCCGTCACACCAAAGCCCAAGACAGATGTACTTGAAAAGATAAGAGCTGAGATAAAAGAAGTACAAACATACAAGATGTTCGAGGGCGAAGATACAGTATATGTTGAGCGTAAAGATGTATTAGCAATTATCGACAAGTACACGGCAGAAAAGGAGAAATAAATGGAAGCATATTTGGAAGATAATAGACCTACTCTTGATGAAGTGTGCATGGAATATGAAGAGTGCATAGAAGAATGCCCAGCGTATGGATTTTGTCATAGTAAGGCAGAAAGTGAGGAATAAATATGGCAGATATAGAGTTACTAATTAAGATTCCCGAAGAAACCTACAATGACATTCAATCAAGAGATTGGAAAAATGGCGCATTAATATTTTGCAAAGAATGGAAAGCCATTCACAATGGCACACCACTTCCAAAAGGACACGGAAGATTGATAGATGCTGATGCTGTACTTGAAGAACCTATCGGAAATACATATAAGGATATTGGCATAGCAGAAACAATCATAGAAGCAGATAAGGTAGAAAGTGAGGATAAGGAATGACAAACGATATTCTTGAGAAGATAAGAGCAGAGATACAATGGTATGCTGATAACAAAGCAGATGCATTGGAAATGAAAGCCTATTATCACTGCTTACAGATTATCGACAAGCATAAAGAATCAATAGAGCAGAGCAATTCAGACGAAGATTGCATAAGTCGCAAAGATGCTGAAATGTGCTTGACCGCAGATATAACTGATATAACGATTGAGGAATATATCTCAATGGTCGGGGATAGATTAAAGGGGTTGCCGAGTGTTCAGCCGAAGGAAGCCTACAACAAAGGTTGGAAAGACGGAGCAGAAGCCACAGCCTATCATGTTGAATTATGTGAAAAAGAAAACCCGACTATTCCGATGGCAGTGATTGAAGATATTAAGGCAGAGATATCAAAAACAGTTTGCGAAGAACTCAATTATTGTGATGTAAATTTAAGCTTTTTAAAGTGGTGTGCAGGGTTAAAGTATTCTTTGAGAATCATAGACAAACACATAGAAGATATCGGAGGTAAATAAATGTCAATTTTAAACGATTACCGTAGATACGGCAACGACGAAGAGCGCGAAGAGTGGGAGTCTGAGGTTAAGCGGGAATATCGCGGAGAGGATAAAGAGACGGAAGATCCGTACAATGTCTGCGAGAACTGTCGATATTATGCACTTGACGATGAAAGAGACGAGAATTATTGCAGCAACATAGAGAGCGAGATATACGGCGAGTATCCGCCTTACAAGTGCAGCTGCGAAGATTGGGAGGGAAAATGACTTATCCTATCCAACTCAATGTTCCGATCTGTCCTAAGTGTTCCGAAGCACTGTCACACAATCACATAACACATGACTACTTTTGCCGAAACTGTAAAACCTTTTTTATAGTTGTCGATCAGGGAGCAACCGATCGGGAGCTGCTATGTAAGGAGAAAACACATGAGCCAAAAAGAAATGTCAATTTATCTGGGGAGAGTTAGAAACCTTATCCGCAAAGAGCAGAAGATCCGGAGGCATATTGAGGAACTCCGTTACAGTCTGCTTCCGTCCGGCATACGCTACGACAAGGACAAGGTTCAGACTTCTCCGATGGACCAGATGCTTGAAGCATTGTCGGAAATCGATCACTATGAGCGCGAGCGCCTGAAGGTTGTAAAAACCTTGATTGATATTCGTTCGCTGATTGCTCGGAAGTTGATTATCCTGCCACAAAAAGAATATTTCGTCTTAAACCAGTATTATTTATGCTCAAAATCAATAAAAAGCATAGCCAAAGATATGACTTGTTCGATACAGTATGTTTATCGACTTCGGAATAACGGCTTAAGTATGCTTTGCAAAATGGAGGACAACGATGTATAGATTAAGTCTTATTATTCCGTGCTATAACGCGGAACCGTATATTGATGATCTGATGCGCGGTATAGCTCCGCAGCTGACAGACGATGTTGAGGTTATTATTGTTGATGACGGATCTGATTTTCCGTACTTGGCACCATATCCCAAAATAAAGGTCTTTTATAAAAATAACGGCGGAGTATCTTCAGCTCGAAATCTCGGACTTGAAAAGGCTTCCGGAGAGTATATAGCTTTCGTTGATGCAGACGATATTCTTTCCAGCGATTACATTTCGAAGGTCTTTAAGGCTATTGAAACAAATCCGGACACGGTATATCTGTCGTGGAAATCTATTGACGGAAGATTTGGAAAGATAATCGCATCAGAGACGGACGAGTTTAACCCATACAACCGCTGCGTCTGGAACAGGGTGTTTAAGCGCTCATATATTGACGGCATGACCTTCAACGAAAATATGCCTGTTGCAGAAGACGATGATTTTCTTAAACGCTTACCGATACCGAAAAGTAAAACCTATGTCTCTGATGTTGTTTACTTTTATCGGAGCGGTGTAAAAGGCGGACTGACTGACAGAAAATTAAACGGAGAATTTGATAATATTCAGATATCGGAACAACCGGAAACACCGGAGATCTTAACGCAGATAGTTGTCTATTGCGGAAATACTGCTACCATCGGAGGCATAGAAACCTTTATTTACAACTTCTGCAAAGAAATGTGTGAGTATTACGATATCCTTGTCCTCTACACTGACCGTATGGACGGCCTGCAGATTATCCGGCTTGCTGAATATGTCCAGGTTAAAAGAAACGACGGAAAACTTATCCAGTGTAACACGGCAATAAATATTCGGCTCACAGATGTTATGCCGAGAAATGTCAAATATAAAGAGCTTATCCAAATGTCGCACACCTGTCAGCTTGCATCTTCGGGAAAATGGCACTGGGTAATCAAAAGGAATTACGACAAGCTTGTTTTTGTCTCACAGGCAGCAGCCGACTCTTTTGCGGACCAACATTTAAGCTATCAAGTTATACCAAATCTGACAGATCCGGATAAACCGAAAAAAACTCTGTTGCTCGTCTCGGCTTGCCGGTTGACTTGGGAAAAAGGCGAAGAACGTATATACAAACTCGCAAAATTGTTTCGGAGTAAGAATATCCCGTTCGTATGGCTTGTTTTCTCAAACCAACCGCTCAAACAGGTTATTCCCGGTGTAGTGCATTGTCCGGCAACACTTGATGTCAGAGCTTATTTTGCAAAAGCCGACTACGTTGTGCAACTATCGGACATTGAAAGTTTCTGTTATACGCTTGCCGAAGCATTAGAGCTTGGAACTCCGGTACTGACGACTCCGATCTCTGTTTTGCCGGAAATAGGCTTTAGAGATGGCAAGAACGGTTATATTATTCCGTTTGATGTTGAAAAAGCTGATGTTCAGAAAATTTATGACTGCATACCGCACTTCAAAGGACTTCCTTGCCGGAACAACGACATAATAAAACAATGGCGAGAAATACTCGGAGACACGAAGCCTACGCACGCATACAGTCCGGATATGGAGTTCCTTGACGTTGTTGCCGTTGAGAATTACAACGACCTCGAACTTAAGAGATATATCCCTAAAGGCGAAAAATTGAAAATGCGCAGAGACAGAGCTCTTGCTCTTATCAGCGCGAATCTGGTGGCTAAAGCATGAAGATTGTAGTTTTATCCTGCGACGCAAACGAAGAGACTTTTCTGCCGTTCGCATGGTGTTTGGAAAAATACTGGTACGGACACCCGGAAGTCATTTATCTGACGGAAACAGTAAATAACTCACTTTACAAAACTATATCCGTAAATTATCCGCTCGATAAATGGACTGTCCGTATCAGGGAGTCTCTCAAACAGATCGAGAGTGATAAAATTCTTTTGATGATTGACGATTGTTTTATCCGGAAGCCAGTAGACCGAAATCGAATACAATATGCAGCGGATCACTTGATCGGAAAGATTGCTTGCTTTAACTTCGAACAGTCTTATGATCCGGAAGATCTCGAAACAGACCTAAAAGATTTTAAGCTTCGGAAACATGGCAGCGAGTATGAAGTCTCTCTCATGTGTGGCTTATGGAACCGGTACAAACTCATAAACGTTCTATCTCAACAGGACAGCGATCCGTGGTCGGTCGAATACAATCAGCCAAATTGCGGATATGATTATTACATCAACAGCGGAGATTTTATCATTGACTGGGGATATCGTACATGGAAGCCTGCCGGAATTTACAAGGGCAAATGGTGTCATGAGGTTGTTCCGTTCTTTGAAGCAAATGGTCTATATCCGGACTACTCAAAGAAAGGTTTCTCCAATATATGGTAGTTCTCCACAATTTATCCACAACATATTGACTTAGTTTAATACTTTGTGATAAAATCTGTATAGGTAGAAGTATGTAAAAACACAGACATGATCCTTCTTTTTTCTCGGGCAGCTGAACGCAAATTTCAGTTGTCCTTTTTTTATGCCTGCTTTTATGTTCTCCTACTTCCTCATTTCGTTCACAGAGATTGCCTTCTGTGTTTCCCCTAAATGCAGGGCGGTTTGAAAGAGCTGCTCTGTTTTTAGTTGGTAAATTATGGAACACAAACATCGTCGAGATATTATCGGGAAATTTTATAAATCAAAAGAGTGGCGGAATGTTCGTGACGGGATCCTGATGCGTGACAGATATCTATGTCAGAAGTGTGGTCAGCCTGCGACGGAAGTACATCACAAGATTCACTTGACCGAGACCAACGTCTTCGATCCGAACATCTCAATGAACCCGAATAACCTTGTGTCACTCTGCTGGGCTTGCCACAGAGACGAGCACAAGAACGACGACGGAAGGCAACGAATTATACGCGAAAGCAATCCGTACACATTCGATGCGAACGGGATGCTTATTCCAAAGTGAAAATAATTTCGTGCCGGTGCCCCGATATTTCTCGAAAGCTCAGAGGTATAGGGGGG
>Ga0310690_10002119_pt1 | contig 33197 bp, 26 predicted proteins | sample AusTroGonzalo_MG_2_FD_207661 | JGI IMG/M metagenome (GOLD analysis project Ga0310690, IMG submission 207661) | Bovine rumen microbial communities from tropical cattle in Woodstock, Queensland, Australia - Gonzalo_04 (v2) (version 2) | ecosystem: Host-associated > Mammals > Digestive system >...
TGGTAAGAAATCAGGGCGGCTCATTATAATAGTGAGCCGCCCTGATGTTCAAATATTTGTAGTAATTTTGCAGTCGAAAAAGGATCCAAGGACTATAAAAGTGGTGTTACCTGACGGTGTCGGGATGTGTTGGTTCGGACTTGATTAGGTAAATGACGCGGTAATAACGCGCTAATAACGCGCTAATCACCCACTAATATCGCGCTTCTATATGCTAAAATCAGGTTAAGAATTATCGATATCAACAATGTTTAAATTTTAATTATAGGCAATATGGGGAAAGCGACTTTCTATTTGCGATTTGACGATTGACGAGGTACGATTGAAAATTGAAGATTGAAGATTGAAGGTTTTCAATGGACAGAAACGCTCAGAAATGGGCGTTTTTTGCATTTTTTCTTGCATATATCAAAAAAAAGCAGTACCTTTGCAGCCGTTTTTGATTTAACAACTCATTTTTATATAAAATTGACAAAAAGTATGAAAAAGATTTTAGTTGCCATTATGGCAGTAAGCACCGTGGTGCTCAGCTTCACAAGTTGTGGTGAGAAGACAGCAGATGTAAACGTGTATCCGATCGCCGGTAAGACCTTTCAGGCTACAGAGGCAGGCGGAACCGTTAAAATTACGTTCCACACCAACTTCAAAACCACTTTTGTTGTAAACTCCATTACCGGTACCGTTATTAACGACAATTTCGTATGGGATATGGATCTGGATACGATTCCGGGTGAAGCCAATACGAGAATGCTCTACATCAAATTCGCTAGCGGCACGATGGACAAAACAACCGGTGAGATCGTTTCCGGTAAGAAAGCCTACGAAGGCAAGTACAACGGACAAAATTGCATCATCTATCCGACCTATCCGGAAGTTGACAAGAGCTCTTCGCTCGTTTATCATCCGTTTCTTGGAGAGTAATCAATTGGAAATTGAAGATTGAAAATTGAAGATTGAAGATTTTCAATGGACAGGAAACGCTCAGAAATGGGCGTTTTTTGTTATTTTCTACGAAAATATTTGCATATATCAATTTTTTTTTCAAATATTTGTTGTAACTTCGGACTCCGCCACTACGTTTCCCCCGAAATTACGTTCGCACGTTTGTGCAAACAACAAGTCTTTATCGCAAAATCTTTAAATAAATTTAACTTTTTACGATAAATCCTTGCATATTTCAAATATTTGTAGTAACTTTGCACGCTAATTTGGATGAGTATGGATTCTTTTGAACAATTGTGTCAGAAACGGCGGTCGATACGCAAATATACGTCGCAGCCGGTAGAGCAGGAGAAAATAGACTATATGCTGCGTTGTGCGCTGATGTCGCCGAGTGCCAAACGGACTTGTCCGTGGGAGTTCATTGTGACTCGTGACGAAGCGAAACTGCGCCCGTTAGCAGGATGCCGTACGTATGGCAGCCAGATGTTCAACACGGCTACGGCTGCGATCATCATAGCGTTGGATCCGACCTTATGCGACAATACATGGATGGCTGACGGAGCAATCGCGGCGGAGCATATTCTATTGGCAGCCGCAGAGCAGGGGATAGGTGCGTGCTGGTGTCATGTGCATGAGCGCGAAGGCGCACCGGAGTTGACGAGGCAGTTGTTCGGGATCCCCGAAGAGAAAATAGTGCTCTGCGCAATCGCACTCGGCTACCCCGATGAGGAGCGGAGCTCGTATGACCTTGCTCGACTGAAGTACGAGAAAGTTCATAATGAGAGATTGAAAATTGAAGATTGAAAATTGAAGATTGAAGATTGAAGATTGAAAATTTATGAAACCTATAATAGCAATAACGGCCGGTGATACGAACGGTGTAGGGTACGAAGTGATCGTAAAGGCGCTGCTGAACGGGTATGTGTTTGAGATTATGCGCCCTGTGATTTACGGAAACGCCGCCGTTGCCAAGCAGCATTTTCATACCTTAGACGAGGAGTTCCGCAATATTACCTGGAACATGATCGACTCGCCCGAGCAGGCGAAAGACGGTCGTTTGAACCTCATCACATGCTATACGGACAATGTGCCTGTGCAGTTGGGTGTCCCGAGTGCGGACGCTAACAAAGCGGCAAAAGCCTCGCTGGAACGTGCGTGCCGTGACTTGAAAGCCGGCAAGGTACAAGCGTTGGTGACTGCGCCGCTGAACAAAGAAGCGCTGGGCTGCGGACATACGGAGTTCCTTACGGAATTCTTTAAGGGTTACAGGTTACAGGTTACGGGTGACGGGGAACAGGTTACAGGTGAGGGGAGTCTGATGATGCTGTGCAGCGGGCGGTTGCGTGTGGCGTTGGTGTGCAATCATGTGTCTATCGCGGATATACCGGCGCAGATAACAGAGGAACGGATTTTGCAGAAACTGACGCTACTGAACAACAGTCTCAAGCGGGACTTCGGTTTGGAGAAACCGCGTATAGCCGTGTTGGCCTTGAACCCGCATGCAGGTGATGCAGGATTGCTCGGCAAGGAAGAGCAGGAGATCATTAAGCCCGCGATCGAGAAAGCGAAAGAGCAGGGTATATGGGCATTCGGTCCGTATGCGGCAGACGGGTTCTTTGGCACGGAACATTATCAGCAGTTTGATGCCGTGTTGGCAATGTACCATGATCAGGGGCTGATTCCGTTCAAGACGCTGGATATGACCGGCGTAAACTACACGGCTGGTCTGTCCATCGTACGTACGTCGCCAGATCATGGCACGGGATATGATATCGCGGGCAAGAACCAAGCAGACGAACGGAGCATGCGTAACGCGCTGTTCATGGCAGTCGATGTGCTGCGTCAGCGCGCAGAGTACGATGAGTTGACCGCTAATCCGCTGCCGTTCATTGAGCGTGCAGACTCGGAAGGCAAACCCCGCCGCGAGTTCATTGACTTCAAGACAACGACAGGAGGAAATAGGTTTGACCGTCCGGCAGTACCGACGAATGGAGAATGAAGATTGAAGAATGAAGAATGAAGATTGAAGAATGAAGATTTAACAATATATGACAAGTAAAGAGATTAGACAATCCTTTTTGGATTTTATGGCGAGCAAAGGACACCAAGTAGTTCCAAGTGCGCCGATGGTCATCAAAGATGACCCCACATTGATGTTCACCAACGCAGGAATGAACCCGTGGAAGGGTATCATCCTCGGCAATGACCCGATCAAATACCCGCGCGTGGCGGACAGTCAGAAATGTCTGCGTGTATCGGGAAAGCATAACGACCTCGAGGAAGTAGGGCATGACACGTACCACCATACGATGTTTGAGATGCTGGGTAACTGGTCGTTCGGCGACTATTTCAAACAAGAGGCGATTGACTTCGCGTGGGAGTATATCGTGGATGTTCTCAAAATTGACCCGGCTAACTTGTATGCCACGGTCTTTGAGGGTTCGCCCGAAGAAGGTCTCAGTCGTGATGATGAAGCAGCATCTATTTGGGCAAAACACCTGCCGGCAGATCATATCTTGAACGGCAACAAGCACGATAATTTCTGGGAGATGGGCGACACTGGCCCTTGTGGCCCGTGTAGTGAGATCCATGTGGACAGCCGTTCGGCTGAGGAGCGCGCGAAAGTGCCCGGACGAGAGTTGGTGAACAAAGATCATCCGCAGGTGATTGAGATTTGGAACATCGTCTTCATGCAGTACAACCGCAAGGCAGACGGTAGTCTGGAGCCGCTGGCAAAGAAAGTGATCGACACCGGTATGGGCTTTGAGCGTTTGGTTCGTACGATCCAAGGCAAGACCTCTAACTACGACACCGATGTGTTCCAGCCGATGCTGCGTCGTATCGGCGCTATATGCGGCTGCGAGTACGGAAAGGATGAGAAGACAGATATCGCTATGCGTGTCATCGCGGATCATATCCGTACGATTGCGTTTGCTATCACGGATGGTCAGTTGCCGAGTAACGAGAAAGCCGGCTACGTCATTCGTCGAATCCTGCGTCGTGCGGTACGCTACGGCTATACGTTCCTGAACATGCGTTCGGCGTTCCTCTATCAACTTGTGCCGCAACTGATCGAAGACCTCGGCGAGGCATACCCCGAACTCAAGGCACAGCAGGGACAGATCACGCCGGTCATCAAGTCTGAGGAAGAGGCGTTCCTGCGTACGTTGGATAAAGGTATCGGATTGCTCGATAAACTGATGGACGATGCCAAGAAAGCCGGTAAGACCGAGATCTCGGGTGTGGATGTGTTCACACTCAAAGATACCTACGGTTTCCCGTTGGATCTGACCGAACTGATTCTCCGCGAGAACGGTTTTACGACCAATGAGGAGGAATACAATAAAGCGCTTGAGCATCAGAAGTCGATGGGGCGTGAGGCGAACAAGCAGGACTTAGGCGATTGGACTGTGCTGCGCGAAGGAGAGACGGAGTTTGTCGGCTACGATGAACTGAGCGTGGAGACCCGCATTCTCCGTTACCGTCAGGTGAGCCAAAAAGGCAAATCGTTCTACCAAGTGGTACTCGAGAAGACTCCATTCTACGCCGAAATGGGAGGTGAAGTTGGTGATACAGGCCATTTACGATTGGACGATTTACGATTTACGATTTTGGATACCAAGCGGGAGAATGGTCTGCCGGTGCATATACTGACAGAACTGCCGAGCGATCCATCGGCTACGTTTGTAGCAGAAGTGAACGCGGAGCGTCGTCAGGCGATTGCTTGCAACCACTCGGCTACCCATATTATCCATCACGCGTTGCGTGAAGTGCTGGGCAAGCACGTGGAGCAGAAGGGTTCGCTGGTAACGGCTGAGAGTCTGCGTTTTGACTTTAGCCATTTCCAAAAAGTGACGCCGGAAGAGTTGCGCAAGGTAGAGCAGGTAGCCAACGCGTTTGTGCGTCGTGATTTCCGTTTGGAGGAGAGTCGTCATACGCCGATCGCCGAAGCCAAAGCGATGGGAGCGATGGCATTGTTCGGCGAGAAATACGGCGATGATGTGCGCGTGATCAAGTTTGGTGATTCGGTTGAGTTGTGCGGCGGATGCCATGTATCGAGTACCGGTCGTATCGGTGCAATCCGTATCATCATGGAGACCTCGGTTGCTGCCGGCGTACGTCGTATAGAGGCAGTGACAGCAGCCCAAGCGGATGAACTGTATTACTTGGCGCAAGATACGCTCAACAACTTGAAACTGCTCTTTAACAATGCTCCTGATGTGGTGAATGCGATTCATAAGTTCATTGACGAGAACGCATCGCTCAAGAAGCAGATTGAGCAGTTTACGGCGGAGAAGATCGAGCAGTACCGCGATCATATCATCGGTCGTGCGGAGAGTTTCGGCGACATCAAGTTGGTGCAGCTGGAAGGCGAAGAGGATCCGGAGATGATTCGTGGTGTGATGCCGCTCTTGCGCGGTAAGTTCACCGATATGAAGTTTGCTGTCGTGGCTGCTACACACTGGAATGACAAACCGACTATTGCCGTGTTCCTCTCTCAACCGCTGGTAGAGGAAGGCAAGAACGCCGGTGCAATGATCAAAGCTGCAGCGAAACATATCCAGGGCGGCGGAGGCGGTCAACCGTGGTTCGCTACCGCCGGCGGTCGTGATGTGAACGGCTTGAATGCTGCGAAAGAAGAATTGTTGAACGGATTGAAATGAAACTGCTCAGTTCCTATTTGCCGGAGAAAGTCCGGAGCGCTGTCCGCTTTGCGGTGATCGGTACTACCGGTATGTTTGTACAGACGTGGTTCTTCATGGCTGCGCTGATGTACCTCGATAACCCCGAGAAAGGAACGGTGTTGTACTATATCGCCTTTCTGATCGGCTATATCTTGGAGATGATACCTAATTATATCTGCTCCAACTGGTACACTTTCGGTACGAAACCGACCATCCAAAACGCCGGCGGATTCCTGTTGGCACGTGCAATCAACATGGCGATTCAATTAGGATTGCTGCCGTTGATGCTTGTGTGGTTCTCCGGCTGGCGGGATGATTATATCAGTTTTGTGGTCATCTTCATCGGCGGCTGTATTAATTACCTTGTTTGTTTGTTATTCTTCAAAAAACCGAAGAAATGAAAATCTATAGAGCCAATATCATTTATACCCCGACGCCGGATAAGTTTGAGATCATCCCGCATGGCTATATCGTTGTCAAGTCGAACGGCTTGATTGACGGCATCTACCGTGAGTTGCCGGAGAACATGGATTGGCGGCGGCAGGTGATGGATTTCGGGGATAAGCTGCTTATCCCTGCATTCAATGACTTGCACGTGCATGCGCCGCAGTACCGTAATATGGGTTTGGCGCTCGATTTGGAGTTGCTGCCGTGGCTGAATACCTATACCTTCCCCGAAGAGAGCAAGTATGCCGATCCAGAGTATGCGCGTCGTCTGTACCGCCGGTTTGTGCACGAGCTTTGGATGCAAGGTACGATGCGCAGCGCGGTCTTTGCAACCATTCATCCGGAGGCTACACGTATTCTGGCGGATCTGTTTATTCAAGCTGGAATGGGAGCATATGTAGGATTGGTAAGTATGAACCGTAACAGTCCGGATAACTTGCAGAATACGACCGCGGAAGTGATGGAAGGCATGCGTATGCTCAAAGCGCACTTGGATGAACACGGAGAAAATCGTGTGAAGCCGATCATCACGCCACGTTTTGTGCCTTCCTGTTCGGATAAGATGCTGACCGCGTTGGGACAGTATGCCGCAGAGACAGGACTGCCTGTGCAATCGCACTTAAGCGAGAACCGCTCGGAGATAGATTGGGTAAAGGAGCTGGAGCCGGATAGTACTTGTTACGGCGATGCGTACAATAAATACGGTCTGTTCGGTCAGACGCCGACGCTCATGGCGCATTGTTGCTATACGGATGGCGAGGAGATGGAGCTGATGCGCAAGAATGGTGTGTTTGTGGTGCATTGTCCGATGTCGAACAGTAATTTGTCGTCCGGCATGGCACCGATCCGCAAGTTCCTGAACGCCGGTATTAATGTGGCGCTCGGTACCGATGTGTCCGCCGGGCATCATATGTCGATGCTGCGCGTGATGCAATACGCGATTCAAGTGTCGAAACTCAACTACGCCCAGACGCGTGGCGAGATGCCGTTCCTGAGCCTGAGTGAAGTGTTCTATCTGGCTACCAAAGCCGGAGGGTCGTTCTTCGGAAAGGTAGGTTCGTTTGAACCCGGCTATGAGTTCGATGCGCTGCTCGTGGATGACAGTTATCTGAACTTCGACCACTTTACATTAGAGCAACGCTTGGAGCGCTATATATACCTTGGCGACGACCGCGATATCAAACGCCGTTTCTGCCGAGGAGTGGAATTGACAGAACCATGTTTTGATTGACGATTGGACGATTGACGATTAAACGATTTAAAGATGGCCTGACGTTGGCGGAGTACTTGCAGATTGAGCAGGATTTGGTCAAAGAGGTGCAAGAACCGACGTTCTTTACCTGGGTCGTACGACCGACCGTTATTTACGGCCGGCATCAGAGCGCCGAGGTGGAAGTGAACGAAGCCTATTGCCGCGAGCACGGGATTGCAGTCGTGCAACGAAAGAGTGGAGGAGGATGCGTCTATGCGGATGAGGGAAACCTGATGATGTCGTTTGTGACGCCGGATACACACAGTGAGCAGGTGTTTGAACAGTTTTTGCAGCGGATAGCGAACGCTATGCAAGCCAAAGGACTGCCGGCGGTGACGACCGCACATAATGATATATTGGTAGATGGCAGAAAAGTGTCCGGCTGGGCATGTTTCACTTGTTCTACCGGCACTATCGTACACGGGACGCTGCTCTATGACGTCAACCTCGATGCCCTCACCCAAGCGATCACGCCAACGGGTGACAAACTTGCCAAACACGGAGTAGCATCCGTTCGGCAACGCGTCGCCAACATCAACGAATTAACAAACGTGTTCTCCGACATACAGGAGTTACGCGCATATATAGAAGAATATGGAAATTAGTTTACGGGCTCAGTCCATGCCTGAGTCACCTATTAGAAAACTCGCCAAGTACGCTGATGCCGCAAAATTAGCAGGTGTACATGTGTATCACCTTAATATCGGTCAGCCTGATATCAAGACACCGCCGCAGGCATTGGATGCGGTGAAGAACTTCAAGCAGGATATATTGTCCTACTCGCCGTCGCAGGGTCTCAAGTCGTTGCGTACCAAGATGGTGAGTTATTATGCCGAATACGGCATTGACCTCTCGCCGGACGAGATCATCATTACTTCCGGCGGCTCGGAAGCCATTATGTTCGCGTATATGAGTTGCTTGAACCCTGGCGACGAGATCATTGTAACTGACCCTTCATACGCTAACTACATGGCGTTTGCTATTTCGTGCGGTGCAGTAGTGAAGAGCGTGAAGACGGACATCAAGAACGGCTTCAAGTTGCCGCCGGTGGAGGAGTTTGAGAAGCAGATCACGCCTAAAACGCGCGCGATCCTTATTTGTAATCCCAATAACCCGACGGGATACTTGTACACCAAAAAGGAAATGCGGCAGATACGTGATCTCGTGCAGAAATATAATCTGTACCTTATCTCCGACGAGGTCTATCGCGAGTTCATCTATACCAAATCGCCGTATATCTCCGCTTGTCACTTGGAGGGCATCGAGCAAAATGTCATCCTTGTTGATAGTGTCTCGAAGCGTTACTCTGAATGCGGCATTCGTATCGGTGCGCTCATTACGAAGAACAAAGCCGTACGTGAAGCGGTGATGAAATTCTGCCAGGCACGTCTGAGTCCTCCTTTGTTCGGTCAGATAGTAGCCGAAGCGTCGCTATCTACACCGGAAGAGTATATGCAAGAAGTATATGACGAGTACCTGAGCAGACGTAATTTCCTCATAGACCAACTGAATCAGATTCCGGGTGTCTTTGCGCCCGCACCGACAGGAGCGTTCTACGTGATGGTAGAGTTGCCGGTGGATGACGTGGAGAAATTCTGCAAGTGGTGTCTGACGGACTTCGTCTATGAAGGTGCTACCGTCATGATGGCGCCCGGTACCGGTTTCTACACCGATCCGGAGGAGGGTAGGCATCAGGTCCGCATGGCGTATGTGCTCAACAAAGAGGATTTGGCGCAAGCGATGATCGTTCTGCGTAAAGCACTCGAGGCGTATAATAGTTGATAGTTGACAATTGATTAGTTGATAATTAAAAAGCCCGCATCTGCGGGCTTTTGTTTATTCCATCGTATCTTCGAGGCTTGCGCCAACGATCTTGCGATAAAGCTCTTTGGGATCGGTAGCCTTGCGGATGATCTCGTGCAGGTCTTCGATCTTGACACGGTCTTGTAGCATCGTATCGCGGTAACGAACGGTGACGCAGCCGTCTTTCTCGGTGTCATGATCCACAGTGATACAGAACGGTGTTCCTACAGCATCCTGGCGACGATAACGCTTACCAATGGAGTCTTTCTCGTCGTATGCAACCTTGAAGTCGAACTTGAGTTCGTTCATAATCTCGCGTGCTTTCTCGGGCAGACCATCTTTCTTGACGAGCGGCATGATACAAGCCTTCACCGGAGCGAGTACCGGCGGCAGATGCAGTACCACGCGCGTATCGCCGCCTTCGAGCGTCTGCTCTTCGTAGCTTGAGCACATAACGCTGAGGAACATACGATCGACACCGATTGAGGTCTCAATGACGTACGGCGTATAGGATTGGTTGAGCTCCGGATCGAAGTACTCGATCTTCTTGCCGCTGTACTTGGCGTGCGATGAGAGGTCGAAGTTCGTACGACTGTGGATACCCTCTACCTCCTTGAAACCGAACGGCATCTGGAACTCGATATCCGTAGCAGCGTTTGCATAGTGTGCGAGTTTGTCGTGATCGTGGAAACGGTATTTCTCATCACCGAGGCCGAGTGCCTTGTGCCATTTAAGGCGGAATTGTTTCCAATGCTCAAACCATTTCAACTCCTCGCCCGGACGAACGAAGAACTGCATTTCCATCTGCTCGAACTCGCGCATGCGGAAGATGAACTGGCGGGCTACGATCTCGTTACGGAACGCCTTACCGATCTGTGCGATACCGAACGGAATCTTCATACGACCGGTCTTCTGTACGTTGAGGAAGTTGACGAAGATACCTTGCGCCGTCTCCGGACGGAGGTATATCTTCATTGCTCCGTCAGCTGTCGAACCCATCTCGGTAGAGAACATGAGGTTGAACTGACGTACGTCGGTCCAGTTACGCGTACCGCTGATGGGGCAAACGATCTCTTCGTCGAGGATGATCTGCTTCAATTCTTCCAAGTTGTTGTCGTTCATCGCTTTCGCAAAACGCTCGTGCAGCGCCTCACGTTTCACGATATGCTCGTGTACGCGCTCGTTCGTTTGTTTATAGAGTTCCTCGTCAAAGGAGTCACCGAAACGCTTGCGGGCTTTCTCCACTTCCTTGGCGATCTTCTCGTCGTACTTGGCGAGCTGATCTTCGATCAGCACGTCAGCGCGGTAACGTTTCTTCGAATCTCTGTTGTCGATCAACGGATCATTGAACGCATCGACGTGACCGGAAGCCTTCCATGTTGTCGGGTGCATGAAAATAGCGGCATCAATACCCACGATGTTCTCATGCAGCAGCGTCATGCTGTCCCACCAGTAACGCTTGATATTGTTCTTCAACTCTACGCCGTTCTGACCGTAGTCATACACTGCGCCTAAACCGTCATAGATCTCGCTGGACGGAAAAACAAAGCCGTATTCCTTGCAGTGCGCGACGATTTTCTTAAATGTTTCTTCTTGTGTCTGTTGTGCCATAAAAATATTTACGATTTTACGATTTACGATTTGTTTATTGAGCCAATAGGCAAATTTTGCCTGCAAAATTACTGCTTTTTTTTGACATATGCAAATAAAAAACGCAAAAAATGCATATCGCTCTTGCATATATTAAAAAAATGTAGTACTTTTGTGGCGTAATGCGAATTCTGATAAGTTTGGCAATAATTCTGCTGACGGTGAATACACCGGAAGGCGAGGAGTATAGTCCGGTGTTGACAACGGATGATAACACGATGTATTTTGTGGGTTTGAACCGTGCTGACGGTTCTCCTTCGGAAGATGTGTATGTGTCGAGGCGCGACAGCCGTACAGGCGAGTGGAGTACTGCGCGTCGGGTTCCCGAATTGAGTAACCCCTATCGTAATGAGGCGCCTACGTCTGTGTCCGGCGACGGGAACATGATGCTCCTTTTTGTGGAAGGCAAGATGTGTTATTCCGTGCGTACCAAGCGTGGCTGGACGGAGCCACGATCGCTGCCTTCGTCGCTGCAGATAGGTAATTGGCAGGCGGATGCGATGATTTCTGCGGATGGGAAAGCACTGCTCTTTGCTGCCAATTATCCGGCGGAAGGTGAGGAGAAATCCAGTTTGAATATCTTCGTGAGCGAGCGAATGGCGAACGGCAGTTGGAGCAAGCCCTATTCGATAGGCGCAGCGATAAACACAGCAGGCAACGAGCGTTCGCCGTTCCTGCATCCGGATTTGAAGACGCTGTATTTCTCATCGGACAGAGAAGGAACAACAGGCGATTTGGATGTGTGGGTAAGCCGTAGGGAAAGTGACAGTTGCTGGAACTGCTGGTCAGAGCCGGAGAACTTGGGATCGGAGATTAATACGGCCGGTCGCGATTGCTGGTATAAGATCTCTGCAGACGGTTCAACGGCGTACTTTGCGCGTAAGGAAGGTCGTAAGCATGATATCTATACCGTAGCGTTGCCGGCAGATAAACGACCGGAGCCGATCACCGTATTGTGTGCCAACGAGGCGGTAACGATAAATAATCTCCTTTTTGAAACCGGAAGTGATGTCATTGCTGCCGCTTCGCTGCCGGAACTCAAACGTATAGCGACGTATGTGCAGACGTATGGTTATGCGGTGCGTTTGGCAGGGCATACGGACAATGTAGGTCGGCCGGAAGTGAATCAGGAACTATCGCAAGCGCGTGCCGAAGCCGTGCGGCAACAGTTGATTCTATACGGTTGCTCAGAGGCTGCTATTCAGGCGACAGGATACGGCGATACCCGGCCGGTGGCTACCAACGAGACGGATGAAGGAAGACAATTGAACCGTCGTGTGGAAATAACAATTATCCCATAAAAGACTCAAAAATGTAAAAATCTCGCGCATGTACTTGCATATGTGCGATTTTTTTTGTAATTTTGCACCCGCAATTAAATTAGGTGTAAAATGTTTGATAATTTAAGCGAACGATTAGAACGGTCTTTTAAGATTCTGAAAGGCGAAGGCCGTATTACGGAGATTAATATCGCGGAGACCGTCAAGGATATCCGCAAGGCTTTGTTAGAGGCGGATGTCAATTACAAAACCGCCAAGCAATTCACCGATCAAGTGAAGGAAAAAGCACTGGGACAAAATGTGATGACATCTGTTCGTCCCGGTCAGTTGATGGTGAAGATCACGCACGATGAGTTGGCTACTCTCATGGGCGGTGAGGCACAGGAGATCAACCTCAAAGGCTCGCCTGCGGTGATTCTCATGGCGGGTCTGCAAGGTAGCGGTAAGACTACGTTTGCTTCCAAGCTGGCCAATTTCCTCCAAACAAAAAAGAACAAGAAGGTGATGCTCGTGGCGTGCGACGTTTATCGTCCTGCAGCTATTGAGCAGTTGCGCGTGCTCGGCGAGCAAATCAACGCGAAGGTATATACCGGAGAAGGGGAATCGAATCCTGTTAAGAAAGCACAAGATGCTATCTTGGAAGCCAAGAAATTCGGCTACGATGTAGTGATCGTCGATACGGCAGGTCGTTTGGCCGTTGACGAGCAGATGATGCAGGAGATAGCAGCGATTAAGAAAGCGATCGATCCTTCTGAGACCCTGTTTGTAGTCGATGCCATGACCGGTCAAGACGCAGTTAATACCGCCAAGGAGTTCAACGATCGTCTGGATTTTGACGGTGTTGTACTGACCAAGTTGGACGGTGATGCGCGTGGCGGTGCGGCATTGAGTATCCGCTCGGTGGTTAACAAACCGATCAAGTTCATCGGTACAGGTGAGAAAATGGAGGCGTTGGATGTATTCCATCCGTCTCGCATGGCTGACCGAATTTTGGGTATGGGTGATGTGGTATCTCTTGTTGAGCGTGCGCAGGAGCAATACGATGAAGCCGAAGCTCGCCGTATCAGCAAGAAAATCGCCAAGAACCAGTTTGACTTCAACGACTTCATCGGCCAACTCAACCAAATCAAGAAAATGGGTTCGATGAAAGAGTTGATGGGTATGATTCCCGGCATGGACAAAGCGATGAAAGGCGTTGAGATTTCCGATGATGCGTTCAAACCTATCGAGGCGATGATTAATTCCATGACACCTGCCGAGCGCTCTAATCCGAGTCTGCTGAACGGCAGCCGCAAGAACCGTATCGCAAAAGGTGCGGGTGTAACGATTGTCGAACTGAACCGTTTCCTTAAGCAGTTTGAGCAGACCTCGAAGATGATGCGCAAAGTACAACAAATGAGCGGTAAACGCAGATGATTTTAGACGGAAAGAAAATAGCACAGGACATCCGCAGAGAGTTGCGTGAGCAGGTAGATGCGTTGCGTGCGCAAGGTAAGCGGGCACCCAAATTGGCGGTGATCATAGTTGGAAATAATCCTGCTTCGGAGACCTATGTCAATAATAAACTCAAAGCCTGCGCAGAAGTGGGTATTGAGGCACAGAAGATCGCATATCCGACCGAAATCACCGAGCAGACGTTGTTGACCGAGGTACACCGGCTTAATAATGACGCTTCGATAGACGGGTTTATCGTGCAACTGCCGCTGCCGGAGCATATATCGGAGAGCATGATTATGAGTGCTATTGACCGCAGTAAAGACGTAGATGGTTTGACGCCTGAGAATGTGGGGCGCACCGTACAAGGACTGCCGTCTATTATTAGTGCTACGCCGCGTGGCATACGAGAGTTGTTAGCGCGGTATAATATCGCTACCGAAGGCAAGCATGTGGTCGTTATCGGGCGGTCGAACATCGTCGGTAAACCTATTGCTATGCTGCTTATGCAGCGTCCGTACTTGAGTCTGCCGGGCATGAGTGCCGCATCTTTAGGTGACGCTACGGTAACGATTTGTCACTCGAAGACGCGAGATCTCAAGTCGATATGCTTGACTGCGGACATCATCATCGTAGCGGCAGGAAGTCCGAAGTTACTGACCGCAGAGATGGTGAAACCGGGAGCAACCGTCATAGATGTGGGTATTAATCGCGTGGACGGTAAACTGGTAGGAGATGTGGACTTTGAGCATGTGGCACCTATTGCAGATTATATAACTCCGGTTCCAGGCGGTGTCGGTCCAATGACCATCGTTTCTTTGTTACAAAACACACTACAAGCTTATCATGAACATTCTCGATAAAATTGACGGCTTGGAAGCCAAGTTCCATGAAGTGAGTCTGCTCATCACAGATCCTGCGGTTATAGCCGATCAGGCGCGTTATGTGCGTCTTAACCGAGACTACCACGATTTGGAACGTGTGCTGGAGTGTGCGCACCGATACAAAAAAGCCGTAACTGATTTGCAAGATGCCAAGGATTTGTTTTATAATGAGCAAGATCCTGATCTCAAAGAAATGGCGAAAGCGGAGATAGACGAACTGGAGCCGCAGATTCCCAAATTGGAAGAGGAGTTGAAATTACAATTATTACCGCAAGATCCGGAAGACGGCAAGAACGTCGTTATGGAGATTCGTGGCGGTACGGGCGGTGATGAGGCGGCTATTTTTGCCGGAGACTTGTTCCGTATGTACACCAAGTATTTTGAGATAAAAGGCTTCAAATACACCGTTTCTTCTTTTAACGAAGGCGCTTCCGGTGGATACAAAGAGATCATCTTCAATGTGACCGGTCAAAACGTTTACGGTACGCTCAAATATGAGTCCGGCGTGCATCGCGTACAGCGTGTTCCGGTGACTGAGACGCAGGGTAGGGTACATACATCAGCCGCTACAGTAGCTGTTTTGCCCGAGGCCGATGAGTTTGAGGTGCATATCAACGAAGGCGAGATCAAATGGGAGACTTTCCGTTCTGGCGGTGCAGGCGGACAGAACGTGAACAAAGTTGAGTCCGGTGTGCGGCTGCGTTATAACTGGAAGAACCCCAACACGGGAGAGGTACAAGAGATACTGATCGAGTGTACAGAGACGCGTGATCAGCCGAAGAACAAAGAACGGGCTCTCTCGCGCCTGCGCACGCAAATATATGATAAGGAGCATCAGAAATATATCGACGACATCGCAGCGCGACGTAAGACGATGGTCTCGACCGGAGACCGCAGTGCGAAGATTCGTACCTACAACTATCCGCAAGGACGAATAACAGACCATCGTATCGGTTATACGGTCTATAATCTCGCCGCCTTTATGGACGGTGATATTCAAGGGGTTATTGATGCCTTGCAAGTAGCCGAGAACGCAGAACGTTTAAAGGAATCGGAACTATAACCCGCAAGCCATAACCCATGTACCTTTTTTATTGCCCGGATATTGATAAGCAGCAGACACTCTCGGAAGAGGAGAGTGCGCATTGCGTGCGGGTGTTGCGGTATAGTGCCGGTGACGAAATACTGATCACGGATGGTAGGGGTAATACCTACACGGCACGTATTACCAATCCGCATCCCAAGCACTGTGATTTTGAGGTGCTTACGATCGAGAAGCAGCTGCCGCACCATGCTTTTCATCTGCATATTGCGATTGCTCCGACGAAGAATATCGAGCGTCTCGAGTGGGCGATCGAGAAATGTGTGGAAATAGGAGTAGATGAGATAACACCTTTGCTGTGCCGCTTCTCGGAACGCAAGCAGTTACGTGTCGATCGTCTGGAGAAGATCATCCTATCCGCCGCCAAACAAAGTCTGACGCCATACTTGCCGGTATTGCATAACTTGACACCCTATGATAGTTTCATCCGGGAACAAGCTGCCAAGAACCAGCAGAACTTCATTGCGCATTGTTACAAAGAGGACAAACGAGTGCTCAAAGATGAGATAGAGCGGGGTAGAGACGTGCTGGTGCTCATTGGTCCCGAAGGCGATTTCAGCGAACAGGAAGTAGCAGACGCATTAGCCTTGGGTTTTATTCCGGTCAGTTTGGGTAACAGCCGTTTACGTACCGAAACTGCAGGAGTGGTCGCTTGTCATACAGCGGTACTCATCAACGAATGAATATAGATGCGGATATATTGCTTTGGATCAACGGGCACTATAGTGAGTGGCTTGATACGTTCATGTGGTATGTGAGCAAGTCGCGTACATGGCTTCCGCTCTATGCGTTGCTGGTAGGGCTTATCGCGTGGCGTTTTCGTAATTGGAAAGCGGTGTTGCTTATTCTCGCGGGCTTTGGAATCGCTGTCGGATTAAGCGATTTCACGTGTAGCGGAATACTCAAACCTCTCGTGTGCCGCTTGCGTCCGACCCATGAACCGGCTATTGATCCTGTTCGATTGGTAAACGGATATATGGGGGGCAGATACGGCTTTTGCAGTAGCCATGCAGCGAATACGATGTCATGCGCATTATTGTTTAGTTTGCTCTATCGCAAAAAAATAGCTACCGTTGGTCTGATGACGTGGGTAGCTATGAATTGTTATAGTCGGATGTACCTCGGCGTGCATTATCCGGGCGATATTATTGCTGGTCTGTTGGTGGGGGCGCTATATGCGGCGCTTGTTTATTGGGCGCTATTAGTTGCGCTCCGTGCGGTCGGCGCGGCTGCTCCGCAGGATGGTTCATAAACCGCTCGAACTCCTCCGGCGTCAACAACTGCTTCAACTCATCATGGATGGCCTGCATGCGCTCCAAGTTCTGTGCACGAGTCAAGCCCTGTTGCCGCACACGCGCATATTTGAGATGCATACGAAACAACGTGTCAATACGGGAAGAGTCCGTGATCTCCAACTCGCGTACCAATCGGATGGTTTGCTTTTGAGCTTCTTCCTCCGGCGTACGCTGAGGACGATCCATAACAGGATCCTGAGCTGCTAACACACTTGCTACTAATGTAGCACATACAATAGAAAATAGTTTTTTTAGCATTATTCAGATGGTTCTGATTATTCAGACTACTCTGAAATTTAATAACAAAAATCGTGCCATTACGACCTGAAATAGCATTAGCAACGCGACTTTATTTCTCGCGACAAGGAGCAGCGCGTACTTCGCGCCCTGCTATACGTGTGGCGTTGGCAGGAATCATTGTCGGCGTAATGGTGATGATTCTTACCATTTGTGTGGTGGTGGGTTTCAAGCAAACGGTGACACAGAAAGTAGCCGGTTTCGGAGCGCATATACAAGTTGTCTCGTTTGATAATAACAACACCTTTGACTTACAGCCTATTGAAGTGCCGGATAGTTTGCTCCTGCAATTGGGTTCGTATCCGCACGTGGTGACCGCGGCGCCGTTTATAACTAAACCCGGTATGCTGAAAACCGATTCGGCTTTTCAAGGCATTGTGCTCAAAGGTACTGACTATTGGGATTTCTTTGCCCGCAATATTGTGGAGGGTACGCTTCCTGCCGCACCTCAGGAAATCTTGCTGTCTTGTTCTTTGGCTCGCACGATGCAACTGCATGTGGGCGATGCCGTAGCGGCGTATTTCGTGAATGACTCGGAGGTTCGGGCGAGACGCTTCAAAATAGTGGGATTATACGACACCGGCTTTGCGCAATATGACGATATGTTTATTATGACGCCGCTTGAAACGGCGCGAAGGCTGCAAGGATGGGATATAAATGCCTATTCGGGCGTAGAAATCCTCATCGACAATATCCGTCGTATAGAAGAGGTGGCGGATAATATTTATTTCGCTACTATGCGTCAAATGGATGAAAACGGGTATCATGTGTATTACGTGCAGACGCTCTATGAGCAGAATCCGGCTATATTCGCTTGGCTGGATTTGCTGGATATGAATGTGGTCGTCATCATTATTCTGATGCTTCTTGTCGCCGGTTTCAACATGGTGTCAGGACTTATAATCTTGATCTTGGACGGCGTACAACTCATCGGTACCCTCAAAGCATTAGGAGCGGATAATCGTTTTGTGCGTCGTATCTTCCTGGCGCAAGCCGGCTTGCTCATCGGTAAAGGTGTACTATGGGGCAATATACTCGGTTTGGGATTGGCGGCATTGCAATTCTGGGGGCATCTGATTCCGCTGGAGGCAGCTACGTACTATGTGGACTTTGTGCCGGTGTCGTTTGCGTGGGGATGGATTCTGGTACTCAATGTACTCACTATTGGTGTCTCTATGCTGGTATTGTTATTGCCATCCATGATTATAACTCGTATAAGTCCTGCAAAAGTAATGCATTTCGAATAATGAAACTCCAAACGACAGTAGATATTGCTCCTTCCAAGTGGAAAATTGACTATGCGGATACTATGCTGATGCTGGGTTCATGCTATGCGGAAGCTATGTTTAACCTGATGTCACAACGAAATATGCGTGTCACATGCAATCCGTTCGGCACGCTCTATAACCCGCTTTCTATTGCGCAAGCCATCAATCTTCAACCTTCAATCTCCAATATTCCATTGGTTTACCACGAAGGTTTATGGCACTCGATGGCGCATCATGGTGCTTTCTCCCGCGCAGACAAAGCAGAAGCGGAACAAGCCGTTCGTGCGTCTGTAGAGCTCATGCAGCAGGCACTCAAAGAGGCAACGGTCATTATGGTTACATTCGGCACGGCTTGGGTCTATGAGATGAACGGTGTCATTGTGGGGAATTGCCATAAGCTGCCGGAGACGAGTTTCACGCGCCGTCGTTTGACGGTAGAAGAGATCGTAGCGGCATGGAAACCTATCTTGGAGCGTTATCCGGACAAACATTGGATCTTCACCGTTTCACCGATTCGTCATATCAAAGACGGTCTCCACGAGAACCAACTCTCCAAAGCCACACTATTACAATCAATCGAACAATTGATTCAATCGGACAATCAATCGTCAAATTGTCAATCGTTCAATCGTCAATATTTCCCGTCTTACGAAATAATGCTGGACGAACTCCGTGACTATCGTTTCTATGCCGATGACTTGGTGCATCCTTCATCATTGGCGGTCAATTACATCTGGGAGCGGTTCACGGAAGCCTATTGTACACCGCAGACGCGCAACGAAATGACGCTCCAATATAAGCGCTGGAAGCACGAGCAACACATCCCTTTGCATTAAAATGACAAATTTTTCTAAAAAAATGGCGTGCGCGCTTGCGTATGTCAATTTTTTTTAGTACCTTTGTCCCCGATTTGTCATATTGACTTTACAAAACACCTTAAATAATACAATTATGGCTAAAGTTTATCAAGCAAATGAGATCAAGAATGTCGCTATGTTGGGCGGCTCAGGATCCGGTAAAACGACTCTCATGGAGTCGATGTTGTTCGAGTGCGGGGTGATTAAGCGCCGCGGTTCTATCGAGGCGCAATCAACTGTGTGCGACTATTTCCCGGTAGAGAAGGAGTACGGCTACTCGGTCTTCTCGACAGTTTGTAACATCGAGTTCGAGAACAAGAAACTGAACATCATCGACTGTGCAGGTTCCGATGACTTCTGTGGAGGTACGGTTGCTGCCCTCCAGATGTGCGGTTCAGCGCTTATCCTTCTTAGCGCTAACGGTGGTGTCGAGGTAGGCACCCAGAATAACTTCCGTCTCGTAGAGCATGCCAAGAAACCATTGGCTTTCGTCATTAATAAGTGTGACCATGAGAACGCAGATTTCGAGCGCACGTTCAACCAACTTAAGGAGAACTTTGGTAACAAATGTACGCTTATTCAATTCCCTGTAAACGCAGGCGCAGGTTTCAATGCCGTTATTGATGTGCTCAAAGGCAAAATGCTCGTTTGGAAAGCAGAAGGCGGTGCTCCGGAACTCAAGGACATTCCCGCTGAGTACGCTGACAAGGTAGAAGAGATGCGTTCGCAACTCTCCGAGGCAGCTGCCGAGGCTGATGAGACGCTGCTCGACAAGTTCTTGGGCGAAGGCCTTACCGACGAAGAGATCATGCAGGGTCTCAAGGGCGTTTATGCAGATGGTTCAATGTATCCTGTCCTCTGCTGCTCGGGTGCAAAAGACATGGGAGTACGTCGTCTGATGGACTTCCTCAACAACATGGCTCCGTCGCCTGCTAACTTTAGCTATCCGACCGTAGATGGCAAGAAAGTAAGTCCGGACGCAAAGGCTCCGACCAGTCTCTATGTCTTCAAGACTTCGGTTGAGCCGCATATCGGTGAGGTCAACTACTTCCGCGTAATGCAAGGAACCGTACATAACGGCGATGATCTGGAGAACATGGAGCGTGGATCCAAAGAGCGCATCTCGCAGCTCTATCAGGTAGCAGGTTCGATCCGTACAGCCGTAGATGAACTCGCTGCTGGCGATATCGGTGCTACCGTTAAACTGAAAGATACCCGTACGGGTAACACCCTCAATGCGAAGGGATGTGACCTCCAATATGCTCCGATCCAGTATCCGCAGCCGCGTTATCGTCGTGCTATCAAGCCGGTAACGGAATCCGATGCAGAGAAACTTGCTGCTCTCCTTACCCGTATGCACGAGGAAGACCCGACTTGGATCGTTGAGCAGAGCAAAGAGCTCCGTCAGATGATCGTCAGCGGTCAAGGAGAGTTCCACCTCCGTACCCTCAAATGGCGTCTGGAGAACAACGATAAGATGCCGATCGAGTTCCTCGAGCCGAAGATCCCATATCGTGAAACGATCACCAAGGCAGCTCGTGCCGACTACCGCCATAAGAAACAGTCCGGTGGTGCAGGTCAGTTCGGTGAGGTTCACCTCATCGTAGAGCCGTACGAGGACGGCGCTCCTGTAAAAGAGACATACAAGTTCGGCAACCAGGAGTATAAGATCTCTGTGAAGGATCAACAAGAGATCAACCTCGAGTGGGGTGGTAAACTGATCATCATCAACTCCATCGTCGGCGGTGCTATTGATGCACGCTTCATCCCTGCTATTGTAAAGGGTATCATGGATCGTATGGAGCAAGGCCCGCTTACCGGTTCGTATGCACGTGACGTACGCGTGATCATATATGATGGTAAGATGCACCCGGTTGACTCGAACGAAATCTCCTTCCGTCTCGCTGGCCGTAACGCGTTCGCACAGGCCTTCAAAGAGGCGAACCCGAAAGTGCTCGAGCCGGTTTATGACCTCGAGGTATTTGTTCCGTCGGAGATCATGGGTGATGTGATGAGTGACATCAACGGCCGTCGTGGTATGGTGATGGGTATGGAGACCGAGAAGAGCTTTACCCGCCTCAAAGCACAAGTGCCTTTGAAAGAGTTGGCTTCGTACTCTACGACGCTGTCATCCCTCACCGGTGGCCGTGCAACGTTCACCATGCAGTTCAATTCCTATCAGCTCGTTCCGGCAGACGTTCAGGAGAAACTCCTCGCAGCATATGCCGCTTCGCAGACAGAGGAAGAGTAACTCCAAGGCTTCAAGCCATACAAAAGCAACCCTCCTGCTCGAAAGAGTGGGAGGGTTGTATTGTTTAGGCTAATAATTCGTAGTTAAGCGGTTTTGTGCCTTCCTTTTTAAAAGTGAAAACAGCCGTCATCGCGACGTCTGTTTTTCTAAGGTATTAGTCTGTTTATTTAAGGTACAAAAAAGATTGGTCTTATTAGTAGGATTTGCTAACTCAAGTTGTCATTTTCAAATCCGCTGCAAAGGTACTGCTTTTTTTTGAAATGTCCAAATTTTTTTTTATGTTTTTTAACATAATTTCTCTAAAAATAGCAAATTTTATAGTCTTTCGAGTTCAATTACCTCCAAATTATCTATTTTTGGACCATCAATTGTGAAGCGAAGTAGTGTTTGGCAGGGCTGCCAGCCTTGTTTGCCTGCTGCGCCGGGATTCATCGTCAGAAACTTGAATTGGCTGTCGTATTGTACTTTGAGAATATGACTGTGTCCGCAAACAAACAAATCAATGCGGTGGTTCGGATCATCGTAGTTTTCCAATGCCTTGCGGAACATGGGTATCAGCCACGGGTTATAATGTCCCGGATACCCACCGATATGCGTCATGAGGACATTGACATCTTCCACGCGAAAACGATAGAACTCGCTCAGCGAGTAGCGTACATCGCCGCTGTCCATATTTCCAAATACTGCACGAGTCGGCTTGAACTCCCGCAAACGACGCAATACATCCTCGCTGCCGATGTCTCCGGCATGCCAGATCTCATCCACATCCTTGAAGTGCTCCAACACGCGCTTGTCTAACAGCCCATGCGTATCGCTCAAAACACCTATCCGGGTCATTTGCGTGTCAATTTATCAATGGTGAATATAGAAGCTAAAATAGCCACCACAATTATAGCAGCAAAGAAAACCACATCCTGTAGATCCAATACGCCGCGGGAGAGGGAAGAGTAGTGGTCTTGCAGCAGTACCCAGTACAGGATAAAACATATCAGTGCACCGGAAATGAAGCACACGATCTGACTTTTGCTGAAAGTGGCACAAAGCAGACCTATCGCCATGAACGTACCGCTCAATAAGATCAGTCCCAAGAATGAACCCAAGAATGCACCACTGTCAAGATTTCCCATCGGTTCTGCCATATAAGCTACTACAAAATAGTGCACAAAGCAGGGCAACAAACCGATTAAAATCAATGTCCATGCCGCGAAATACTTGCCCAGCATAATACGGCTGAGCGAGATGGGTTTTGTGCGAATTAAGTCCCAAATGCCCGTCTGCCGCTCTTCGGACAACAAACGCATCGTCAACGCCGGACAGAGCAGCATAAACAGCCACGGACTGAGTTGGAACAATCCGTCCACTTGGGCATATCCGGAGTCAATGATGTTCCATTGACCCGGGATCACCCAAAGGAATAAACTGATCGCCAATTGGTAAAGTCCTATTACGATATACGCAATCGGCGTTGAGAAATAATATCGAAGTTCCTTGCGATACACTCTTACCTTTTACCTCTTACCTATTACCTATTACTTCTTCACCGGTGTTTTCGGGAAGAAGATCCAGAACGAAACTGCTACTACGAGAGCAAAGCCGGCAAAGATATACCAGGACTGTTTCCATCCGTCCCAAATAGCGAGCGGACCCTGTGCAACTACCTCTTCTGCCATTACGAGTTTATTGACGATTGCTTGTGCGGCGAGCGTACCGATGGTAGCACCGAAGCCGTTGGTCATCATCATGAACAAACCCTGCGCCGACGAACGTTGTGCGGGTTCAGTCTCCTGATCCACATACAGTGCACCGGAAATATTGAAGAAGTCAAAGGCAAAGCCGTAAACAATGCAACTGAGGATGAACAGCAGTACACCCGGGAAGCCGGGGTTACCTGCTCCGAAGAAGCCGAAGCGGAAGACCCATGCAAACATCGCCATGAGCATCACGTTCTTGATGCCGAATTTCTTCAGGAAGAACGGAATGGCGAGGATACAGAGCGCTTCGCAAATCTGCGAAATAGAGATCAGGATATTGGCGTGCTGTACGCCGAATGTATTGGCAAACTCTTCGATCGCGCCGAACGAGGTAATGAACGGATTGGCATAGGAGTTAGTCACTTGCAGGCACATACCCAACATCATGGAGAAGATGAAGAACAGCGCCATTTTTTTCTGTTTGAATAGCGCAAATGCTTTCAGACCTAATGCTTCCACCAAATCCACACTGCCTTCGGCTGGCTTAATCTCGCAGGCAGGAAGAGTGAGCGAATAAGCAGCCAAAAGGAGACTCAGACCGCCGCTGACTACAAATTGCCACGGGGTAGGTTGAAAACCGAGCAGATCCACACACCACATCGTTGCGATGAAGCCGACCGTACCGAACACACGAATCGGCGGGAAATCCTTCACGGTATCCATACCTGCTTTGACGAGCGCATTGAACGCCACGGAGTTCGTCAGCGCAATTGTCGGCATGAAAAACGCTACTGAAATCGTGTAGAGTGTGAAGAGGGTAGCGAATTGTACATCCGCAGCCGTATAGGCATACAAACCGGCAGCGCACATAAAGAGTCCGGCTAACGCATGGCATAGACTAAGCGTCTTCTGCGCCTGAATCCAACGGTCGGCCACAATACCCATCAGCGCGGGCATGAACAGGCTGACAACGCCTTGAATCGAATAGAACCAGCCGATGTGCTGACCAAAGCCTTGTTTGAACAAATACGTACCCATCGAGGTCAAGTACGCACCCCAAACGGCGAACTCCAGGAAGTTCATCACAATGAGGCGAATCTGAAGAGATCTGTTTTTCATAATATCAATGTTTAATTCTTAATTTTTAATTTGCCTTAAAATTCACTTGTAAAGTGGAATTTTATATGCTTGTAATCCTGCTGCGCCATGCTCAGCACATACGCGCTGTCCGCCATGAACACATCACGGCCTTCCTTGTCGGTAGCCATGTACTGCGCTTTGCGTTTCTTGAACATATCGAGTTCGGCATCGTCGTCGGACTCGATCCAGCACGCCTTGTACATCTGTAGCGGCTGCCATTTGCACTTGGCTTGATACTCATGCTCCAAGCGGTATTGGATGACTTCAAACTGCAGTTGCCCTACGGTACCGATGATCTTTCGGCCATTCAACTGACTGATAAACAGCTGTGCCACGCCTTCGTCCATGAGTTGGTTAACACCTTTCTCCAGCTGTTTCTGCTTCATTGGATCGGCATTGTCAATGTACTTGAACATCTCCGGCGAGAACGACGGCAGTCCTTTGAAATGCAGGTGCTCGCCTGCGGTGAGCGTATCGCCGATCTTGAAGTTTCCGGTATCCGGCAGACCCACTACATCGCCGGCAAACGCTTCATCTACCGTCTCTTTCTTCTGCGCCATGAAGCACGTAGGCGCCGCAAAACGCATCTGTTGATCCTTGCGCACATGATAATAATAGGTGTTGCGCAGGAACTTACCGCTGCAAATCTTGAAGAACGCGATGCACGAACGGTGGTTCGGGTCCATGTTCGCGTGGATCTTGAAGCAAAACGCCGTGAACTTGTCTTCCATCGGTTCTACAGTCCGCTCTTCTGCATTCACAGGAAGAGGGGAGGGAGCATTGGCCACAAGGAAATCCAGCAGCTCCTGTACGCCGACGGTCTTATACGCCGAGCCGAAGAACACCGGTGCCAAGTCGCCACGCAGATACGCCTCACGGTCGAACTCCGGATAGACACCGTCGATCATCTCGAGGTCTTCTTGCAGTTTCTCCGTCAGTTCAACGGGGCGCTTGTCCAACGCAAACACGCTCTCAAATTTCAAGCCTTGCCCGTTCGCCCATGTAACCGGCGTGCAATGAATACCGAGCTCTTTCTCCGCTTCATCCATTAGATCGAACGGATCCTTGCCTTCGCGGTCCATCTTGTTCATAAACACCATCACCGGCGTCTTACGCATACGGCATACCTCCATGAGGCGGCGGGTCTGCGTCTCTACACCTTTGGCGCTGTCAATGACCACGATCGCACTATCTACCGCCGTGAGCGTACGGAATGTGTCTTCCGCAAAGTCCTGGTGACCCGGTGTATCGAGGATGTTGATGTGGTAGCCCGAATAGTCAAATCCCATCACAGACGTAGCGACAGAGATACCACGCTGTTTCTCGATCTCCATCCAATCGGAGGTAGCGGTCTTACGTATCTTGTTTGACTTGACCGCACCGGCCACATGGATCGCACCGCCGTACAGCAGCAGTTTCTCCGTCAGCGTTGTCTTACCGGCATCCGGGTGCGAGATGATCGCAAACGTGCGGCGTCTTAATATTTCCTGTTGGTCAACGGAGGGTAGCATTGAATTTCTCTTCAAACGTTGCCTTTAGGCGGTTCATAATATTCTCAATCTGTGTATCTTTGAGCGTGTTCTCCGCGTCTTGGAGGATAAAACTCAGCGCATACGATTTCTTGCCTGCCTCGAGGTTCTTGCCCTCATAAACGTCAAACAGATACACATTCTTCAGCAACTTCTTCTCCGTGCCGAATGCCGCGCGAGCCAAGTCAGCGAACTCGATGGACTTATCCACGAGCAGCGCAAAGTCACGTTTTACCTCCGGATATTTAGGCAGATCCGTAATAACGGCTTTGTATTGCTTGTTCTGCTTGATGAGCGTGTTCCAATCGAGGTCAGCGTAATATACCTCTTGGTCGATGTCAAATGCTTTGAGTTGTTTGCGCGCCACAATACCGATGAAGCCGAGCGCTTTGCCGTTAGCGGCTTTGAGCATCAAACCGTCCGAGAACAACTCGTTCTCCAAACGCTCTACTGTCACTTTCGCGAGATCAACACCCAAGCGCACTAGGATATTATTGACATACGCATGGAGCTGGTAGAACGTGGTCTTCTCCTCTTTGCGTACCCAACTCTGCGCCGATTTGTTGCCGGTCAGCCAAAGACCCAGATGCGGTTCTTCGGAGTACGCTTTTAACGGGTCATTCAGAATTAATTCTTCATTTTTAATTTTTAATTCCCCATTATAGTGGTAGCAGTTGCCGAACTCATAGAACTTAAGGTCGCTGTTCTTACGGTTCGCATTACGTGCAATCGACTCGAGGCCGCCGAAGAGTAGGGTTTGACGCATTACACCAAGGTCCTGACTCAGCGGATTCATAATCTTCACACATGATGCCAGCGACAGTTGTTCCAGCGGCTCATAATAACTTGCTTTGGTGAGCGAGTTATTGAGGATCTCGTTGAAGCCCTGCGCGGTCAACTGCTCTGCTATACGACGACGCAGTTTCTCCGGATCGGGCTTGACGCCATATGCCAGGCTGGTATTCAGCTTATCGGGGAACTCCACATTGTCGTAGCCGTAGATGCGCAGTATATCTTCCACTACATCGCACTCGCGTTGTACATCTACGCGGTAACGAGGCACTTCCAATCTCCATTGTCCATTATCCGATTTTTCAACGATTTTGACTTCCAATGCGGTCAAAATGGTTTCTATCGTCTCCTCTCCAATCGCTTTTCCGATGAGCGAGTTCACACGCTGAATATCGATCGTCACAGGCCACGGCTTGAAATCGCCGTTCACGGTATCTGTCACGTTCATCGCTACTTCGCCGCCTGCTACTTCTTGAATCAGCAGCGCTGCACGTTTGAGCACATAGAGCGTGTTGTTTGGATCGCACCCGCGCTCGTAGCGGAACGAGGCGTCTGTCTGCAACTGATGACGACGGCTGGTCTTACGAATCGTCACGGGATCGAAATATGCGCTCTCGAGGAACACGTTCTTCGTGTTCTCCGTTACGCCGCTTTCAAGACCGCCGAACACACCGGCGATGCACATTGCTTCCTCCTTATTGGCGATCATCAGATCGCGCGCATCCATCTCGCGCTCTACACCATCGAGGGTAGTGAATTTTTCGCCCTGACGCGCCAAACGCACATGAATCTCATTGCCGTGTATCTTGTCCGCATCAAACGCGTGCAGCGCTTGACCGCACTCGTGCAGCACAAAGTTCGTCACATCGACCACGTTGTTGATCGGACGAAGACCGATTGCCAACAAACTGTTCTTCAACCATTCCGGCGACTCCTTTATCGTTACCCCCTTGATGCTTACGCCCGAGTAACGCGGACAAGCCTCCGGTGCATCTACGAAGACATTAATTTTTAATTCTTCATTTTTAATTTTTATTTGGTCGAATGCCTCTACGCTCGGCTTATTCAGAGTAATCTGATTATTCTGATGACTCCGATAGTAAGCATACAGATCTCGTGCCACGCCATAATGCGAAGCGGCATCGGAGCGGTTCGGGGTTATATCTACCTCGATGATCGTATCGTCCTCAACTTGATAGTACTCACGCGCAGGAAGACCCACAGGAGTATCTGCCGGCAGCACGATGATGCCCGCGTGGTCGGTACCTACACCTATCTCGTCCTCTGCACAGATCATACCCCAGCTCTCCTCGCCACGCAGCTTGCCTTTCTTGATTGTGAACGATTCCTCGCCGTCGTAGAGCACCGTACCGATGGTGGCGACGATGACCTTTTGTCCCGCTGCTACGTTCGGCGCACCGCATACGATAGGTAACGGCTCGCCTTCGCCGATGTTCACTTTGGTTACATGCAAATGGTCGGAATTGGGGTGGGGTTCGCAACTCAGTACTTCACCTACTACCAAGCCTTTCAACCCGCCGCGGATGGTCTCTACTGTTTCCACTGTTCCTACCTCGAGACCGATGGAGGTAAGGATTTTCGCTACTGTCTCTGCATCATCCTGCAGGGCGATATAGCGCTTTAACCAATTGTACGAAATATTCATATAGTTGTGTTTCTTTTATGCTTCATGCAAAATCGGCTGCAAAGTTACAAAAAAAAATCCACATACGCAAGCGCGCACGCGTTTTTCCTTAATTTTTTTATTTTTACTCTCAAAAAAGGTATAGTCCGCGGAAAGAGTTAGGAGAGTGGTACCCCTCGGATGGGTAGTACGCAGGTTAAGCATAGGTAATGAGGTGCTTCTAACCTGTATGTAACCCCTTTGCGCCCCTTTTGCGCATAGTAGCTAATTTTTTATAGGATATTCACAATTTATTTAAAAAAATGGCGTGAAATTTGCTCACGTCATTTTTTTTTTGTAATTTTGCAGCGTATTTTGCCGTGAAAGGGGCAGAAACAGAATATAAGGTACCAAAACAATTAAAAAAACAGATAATTATGGATAAGCAAACACAAGCATATGTGGACGGCTTTATGGCCGAGCTCATTAGAAAGAACCCGGGTGAGAATGAGTTTCATCAGGCTGTACGGGAAGTAGTGGAGAGCGTAGCTCCGATGATTATGGCGTATCCGTATCTGCGCGAGCAGAAAGTGATGGAGCGTATTGTGGAGCCGGAGCGTGTGATCATGTTCCGTGTGCCGTGGATGGACGATCAAGGAGAAGTGCAGATCAACCGCGGTTTCCGTGTGCAGATGAACAGTGCGATCGGTCCGTACAAAGGCGGAATCCGTTTCCACGCGAGCGTGAACCTCTCTATAATGAAGTTCCTTGCTTTCGAGCAGACTTTCAAGAACGCATTGACTACATTGCCTATGGGCGGCGCCAAGGGCGGTAGTGATTTCTCGCCGCGCGGCAAGAGTGATGCGGAAGTGATGCGTTTCTGTCAGAGTTTTATGACCGAGTTACAGCGTCATATCGGTGCAGACACTGACGTACCGGCAGGTGATATCGGTGTAGGCGGTCGTGAAGTAGGCTTCCTGTTCGGTCAGTACAAGCGTCTGCGCGATGAATTCACCGGCACGTTAACCGGAAAGGGTCAGACATGGGGCGGTTCGTTAATGCGTCCGGAAGCAACCGGTTACGGAGCATGCTATTTCGCAGAAGCTATGCTGGCTACCCGTGGCGAGAGCTTTGCAGGCAAACGTGTATGCGTCTCCGGAGCAGGAAACGTGGCACAGTTCGCTGCCCAGAAAGCGATGCGTCTCGGTGCCAAAGTGCTGACGCTGAGTGATTCAGATGGCTTCATCTATGATCCGGAAGGCTTGAACGAGGAGAAGATGGAATATGTATTCGAGTTGAAGAACGTGCGTCGCGGTCGTATCAAAGAGTACGTAACTAAGTATCCGCAAGCACAGTATTTCCCCGGCGAGCGTCCGTGGAAAATAGCATGCGACATTGCTATGCCGTGCGCTACGCAGAACGAGATCGAGAAAGCGGATGCAGAGAACCTCATCAAGAACGGATGCTTCTGCGTTACCGAAGGAGCGAACATGCCTTCTAATCCGGAAGCAATCGCAATCTTCCAGGGCGCTAAGATCCTCTATAGCCCGGGCAAGGCATCTAACGCCGGCGGTGTAGCTACTTCCGGTTTGGAGATGACTCAGAACTCGATGCGTCTCAAATGGACAGCTGAGGAAGTGGATGAGCGTCTGCGCCGTATCATGGCAGATATCCATGCGGCTTGTATCAAATACGGCACGGAAGAAGACGGCTACATCAACTACGTCAAAGGTGCCAACATCGCCGGCTTTATGAAAGTAGCCAACGCGATGATTGAACAAGGCTTGGTATAAGAGGTTACGGGTTACGGGTTACAGGATGGAGCATAGTAACTATACATCGTTGATGGCATGGAGGGTGAGACGAATCCTCCTGGTATGCAATAACTATGACAGTTTTGCATTGGAAGAGGACGGCCGTATTGATGTGCAGATTGCACAGGAGTACGCTGATTTGAATCTGTCGAACCCACCGGCTATCACGCGTGCCGAGACAACACGCGAGGCGTTGGCGCTCATCGAACAAGGGGAGCGCTATGACTTGATTCTGACGATGTATAGCGTAGGCGAATTGGATGTGTTTGCGTTTGCCAAACAAGCCAAAGCCCTTATGCCGAACTGTCCGGTGGTGTTGCTGTCAGCGTTCAGCAAAGAGGTGTTCAACCGCATTCAGCAACACGACCGCTCGGATATAGACTATTTCTTCAACTGGAACAACTCCACCGATCTCATCATCGCGATCATTAAGCTCATTGAGGACCGCATGAACGCGCCGCACGATATTCTCGAAGAAGGAGTACGTGCGATCATGCTCGTGGAGGACTCCGTGCGCTATTATTCGACCTATCTGCCACTGCTCTATACTCTGGTACTGCATCAGAACCAGATAGCCATACGCGATGCGCTGAACGAGAAGCAACAGTTGCTCCGTAAGCGCGCTCGACCCAAAGTGCTGATGGCGACTTGTTACGACGAGGCGATCGAGTACTACCGCCGCTACGGCAATAACATGATCGGTGTCATCTCCGACATCGGATTCGTGCTGCATAAAGGAGACGCACCGGAAACGGAGAAATTGGATGCCGGCATCGAGCTATGCAAGCTCATTCGGGAAGAAAAACCGACCATGCCGTTCCTTATGCAGAGTTCGCAAGAGTCGATGCGTAACGTAGCCACAAAACTCAAAGCGGGATTTGTGGTCAAGTCCTCCAAGACGCTGACGCAGGAAGTGAGCGAGTACATCGAGCAGGAGTTCGGCTTCGGTGATTTCATCGCCCGCGATCCGCGTACCGGCAAGGAGATAGCGCGTGCCAGCGACCTAGAAGGTTTTGAGCGGATCATTTCGACGATCTCTCCGGCGGCATTCCGGCGGTTGAGCGATAACAACTATTTATCCAAATGGCTCTATGCCCGTGGTCTGTTTGCAATCGGCAGACCGGTCAGTGCCTTGCAAATCAAGGACGAAACGGACATTGAGAACATCCGTCAGACGAATATCCGCCTCATACACGACTACCGAATCAACCAGGCCTTGGGTGTCGTGGCACGCTATGCGCCCGACACATACAACGATACGATCTGGTTCTGCCGTTGCGGCAACGGAGCCTTGGGCGGAAAGGGTAGAGGACTCGCGTTTTTGAATCATGTGTTGCAGAAAAACGACCTCTACGACCAGTGGGAGAACATACGCTTGCTCGTGCCGCGTACCATGGTACTGACGACGGAGTATTTCGATAAGTTTATCCATGACAACGGCTTGATGTATGTCATCAACTCCGATCTGACGGACGAGGAACTGCTGTCGGAGTTCGTTTCCGCGGCGCTGCCGTCCAAACTGATTCCAGCTCTGCGGCATTTCATCAAGGTGACGAATAAACCGATTGCTGTACGTTCGTCTTCTAAACTCGAAGACTCTTATTATCAGCCGTTTGCAGGGGTGTATAGCACGTACATGATCCCGCATACGGAGAACGAAGACCAGCAGTTACGACTGCTGACAAAGGCGATCAAATCCGTCTATGCTTCGGTGTATTTCGCTGCGTCGCGTGGCTATATCACATCGACCGGCAATGTGCTCAGCGAGGAAAAGATGGCGATTGTGCTGCAAGAGGTATGCGGCGAACAGGAAGGCAATTATTACTTCCCCGTTATCTCCGGTGTGGCACGCAGCGTCAATTTCTATCCGGTGGGCAAAGAGAAACCCGAAGACGGTATCGTGAAAGTGGCATACGGTTTGGGCAAAGTGGTGGTGGATGGCGAACAGGTGTTGCGGTTCAGCCCCAAATGGCCGAAGAATGTGCTGCAGACCTCCACGATTGATCTCGCCATGCGTGAGACGCAGCAGTCAATGTTGGCACTGTCGCTTAGTCCGGAGAAATTCAAGACTTCCATCGATGATGCCGTGAACTTAGTGCGTTTCCCGATTCACGAATGCGGCCAGTTCGAGAGTCTGAAGATGATCGCTTCGACTTTCGACCGCGAGAATATGCGCATCGTCGATTCGTGCTATCCCGACGGACCGCGTATTGTGACCTTTGCGCCGCAGTTGAAATTCAAGACTTTCCCGCTAGCGGAGATCATTCAACGTCTGCTTGAAATGGCGCAGCAGGAGATCAAGTGTCCGGTAGAGATTGAGTTTGCGGTGAACTTGGAGTGCGAACCGCAGATCTTCCATGTGCTGCAGATACGGCCTATCTCTGCCGATTCGCTGAACGCCAAAGTGGAGTGGGAGACGATTGATGAAGAAGGAGCGTTCCTCAAGAGCGGCAACGCGCTCGGCGTGGGACAGATAGACGAGGTACGCGATGTCATCTATCTGCGTCGCGACACCTTTGATATATTGCGCACGCGCGAGATGGCGGAAACGATCCGGCAGTGGAATGCGCGCATGCGGCAGGAAGGCAAACAGTACCTGCTCATCGGCTTCGGCCGGTGGGGCTCGCAGATCTCTTCGTTGGGTGTGCCCGTTCAATGGAGCGATATCAGCGAGGCAAAAGCGATCGCAGAATGTAGTCTGGAGAACTTCCGCATCGAACCTTCTCAGGGTAGTCACTTCTTCCAGAACCTCACATCCTTCAATGTCGGCTATATGAACATTGACCCGTGGGCACGGCTGGAAGACAAGTACGACGAGACAGTGCTCAATGCGCTGCCGGCTATCGAAGAGACGGAGTTGGTGCGACATGTGCGGCTCGATAAACCGCTGGAGATGTATATTGATGGCTTTGCGAACAAAGCCATCGTTAAAGGGTTAAAGAGTTAAAATGGTTTTTATTTTATAAAAACGTTAAACTGTTAGATATGCAACTTTTATTACAGATTATTACGCTCGTCGGATCCGTAGCCATGCTGATGTACGGATTGAAGGTGATGAGTGAAGGCCTGCAAAAAATGGCGGGTAGCAAGTTGAGTAACGTGCTCGGCACAATGACTACGAACCGCTTTTCCGGTGTCTTGACCGGTGCGTTCATTACAG
>Ga0310690_10002121_pt1 | contig 33164 bp, 45 predicted proteins | sample AusTroGonzalo_MG_2_FD_207661 | JGI IMG/M metagenome (GOLD analysis project Ga0310690, IMG submission 207661) | Bovine rumen microbial communities from tropical cattle in Woodstock, Queensland, Australia - Gonzalo_04 (v2) (version 2) | ecosystem: Host-associated > Mammals > Digestive system >...
GGTCCGAAAAACCGGGCAAAGGTCGCAAGACATTTTTTAAGGAGGGCAGGACATTGGCGAACAAGACCGGCAGATCCGCGAGGAAGCCGGCGGCATCGAAGAAGGTGCCGACCACATACGAGGAGCTTCTGCGGATGGCGAAGCAATACGGCGTGGATCAGAACGCCCTGTTCCTGGCTGCGGCGAAGCAGTACGACCTCCAGCAGCGCGTGATCGAGATGCTGAAGGCCGGCATCGAGGAAAGCGACCTGGTGACGAGCAAAACGTACATTTCCGGCCAGGCGAACGATTACGCGGCGCCTCTGGTGAAGGAACTGCCGAAGCACAGCGACGCGGCGAACCGGACGGCCGGGATCATCCTGGACATCATCGTGAAGCTGGGACAGAAGCCGGACGAGACCGCCGGCGGGCTGGAGCTGGATCTTGATGCAATCTAAGAATTACATCCTGATCTACTACCAGCAGATCAAGGACGGGTCGGTCACTGTCGGCAAATGGATCGAGCGGTGGTATGAGTACATCGTCCACGGCCTGGAGGAAAAGCGGTTCACTTTCGACCAGAAGAAGGCCGCCAGGGCGATCGCGTTCATTCAGCAGTATTGCCGGCACCACGAAGGCCCGCTGGCCCCGCAGCTGATCACGCTGGAGGTGTGGCAGAAGGCGCTGATCAGTGTGATCTTCGGGATCATGGACCAGGACGGCCTCCGCCAGTTCCGTGAGGTGCTGGTGGTGATGGGCCGAAAGAACGGCAAAACGCTCCTGGACGCGGCGATCGCCGTGTATATGATGATCGCTGATGGCGAGTATGGCGCCCGCGCCTTCTTTGTGGCGAGCCGGCTGGACCAGAGCCGGTTGGCGTTTGAAGCCTTCTACCAGATGATCAGCAAGGAACCGAAGCTGGCGGCGAAGGCGAAGAAGCGCCGGACGGACGTGTACTTCGCTGAGAGTAATTCCTCCGCGATGCCGGTGGCCTTCAGCGAACGGAAAACGGACGGCCTGAACCCGTCGTTCGTGTCGCTGGACGAGCTGGCCAGCTGGCGCGGGGACGCCGGCCTCAAACAATACGAAGTATTCAAAAGCGCCCTGGGCGCCCGGAAGCAGCCGCTGATGTTCGGCATCACGACAGCCGGGTATGAGAACGAGGGCATATACGACGAGCTGGTAAAGAGATCTACAGCGTTACTGAACGGGAACAGCCGGGAAACCAGGCTGGCCCCGTTTTTGTATATGATCGACGACCCGGAGAAGTGGAACGACATCGACGAGATCCGGAAGGCGAACCCGAACCTGGGCGTATCCGTCAGCGTGGATTACATGCTGGAGGAGATCGCAGTCGCGGAGGGCTCGCTTAGTAAGAAGTACGAGTTCCTCTGCAAATACTGCTGCGTGAAGCAGTCGAGTGCCAGCTGCTGGTTCCCGGCGGAGATCGTGAAGAAGATGTTCGGGCACCGGTTGACCTTAGAGGAATGCCGCAACCACTACTGTCTGGGCGGCATCGATATGTCCCAGAGTACGGATCTCACGAGCTGCTGCATTTTGCTGGAGAAGGACGGGATCATCTGGGTGCACAGCCACTTCTGGCTGCCGGCGAACCGGATCAAGGAAGCCACGCAGCGAGACGGTATTCCCTACCAGATCATGATGGACCGCGGCTTCCTGAGCGTGTCCGGCGAGGAGTTCATCGATTACAAGGACGTGCTGAACTGGTTTGTGCAGTTGGTGAAGGAATACAAGATCTTCCCGCTGCAGGTGGGATATGACCGGTACAGCGCCCTGGAGCTTTGCCAGGCGATGGAGAAGGCGAGCTTCCACATGGACAGCGTCTTCCAGGGCTGGAACCTGACCGGCATCGAGGACACCTTTGAAGGGATGCTCCGGGAGGGCCGGATCAGGGACATGGATGACAACGACCTGCTGAAGATCCACATGATGGACGCGGCTCAGCAGATTGAGACCGGCACCTCCGCGCATCCGCGGAAGAAGCTGGTGAAACTTAGCAAGAACGCACACGTCGACGGCGTCGCGGCCATCCTGGACGCGATGTGTATGAGGGCGACCCACTGGGCCGAGATGGGCCGGCGGTTAATGAACGCGGGGTGATATTGTTGGGACTGATGGAAAAACTATTCGGTAAGAAGGAACAGCCGGCAGCGGTGAAAGCGCAGCACACTTTCCAGCTGCTGGACGGGTACACCCCGGCGTTCCACACCTGGAACGGGTCCGTCTTCGAGTCGGATCTGATCCGGGCGGCGCTGGATGCGCACGGCCGGCACGCGGCGAAACTGCAGTTCAACATTGAAGGCAGCGCGAAGCCGAACCTGCAGAACCGGCTGAAGGTGCAGCCGAACCCGTACAACACATGGAGCCAGTTCCAGTATCGGACGGCCGTGATCCTCTACGCGAGGAACACGGCTTTTTTAGTGCCGACGCGCGGCGAGTACGGCGAGGCGAACGGCGTGACGGTGATTCTGCCGGACCGGTGGGAGCTGGTGGAGTACAACGGGACGCCTTACATCCGGTTCTGGCTGCCAAACAACAAGCGGCTCGCCTGCAGCCTGTATGAAGTCGGCATCCTCACCCGCTACCAGTACAAGAGCGACCTGTTCGGCGACAGCAACGACGCGATGAAGGCCACGCTGGACCTGATCGAGATGCAGCGCCAGGGAATCATCGAAGGCATTAAGAACAGCGCGACGTACAGGTGGAGCGCCCAGAGCGACAACTGGGCGACGGATGAGGACCTGGCCAGCGAGATGGACAGGTTTAACAAGTTTACTTTCCAGAACAAGAAGACCTCCGGCGGCCTGGTGCTGTTCCCGAACACCTACACGAACGTGCAGCAGGTGAAGCAGGAAGCCTACAAGGTGGATCCGGATCAGCAGAAGTTGATCAAGGACAACGTGTACGACTACTTCGCCGTCAATGAGGACATCGTCCAGAATAAAGCCTTCGGCGACGCCTGGCTGGCCTTCTATGAGGGCGCGGTCGAGTGGCTGGCCATCCAGCTGAGCGACGTTATGACCCGGATGTTCTTCTCTGAGCGGGAGCGGCAGTTCGGCAACCGGATCTTCTTCACATCGAACCGGCTGCAGTACATGTCGAACGCCGACAAGATGAACGCGATCAGCCAGATGGCGGACCGGGGCCTGATGACCCGGAACGAGCTGCGCGAGATCCTAAACCTGACGCCGCTGCCGGAGCCCTACGGATCGCAGATCCCAGCTCGCGGTGAGTATTACGACATCACGAACCCGCCGGAGGACAAGGCGGGCGAACCTGACGGAGGTGACACGGATGGACAATAAAGAGACCAGGGCCTTTTCCTTTGAGGTGAGGGCCGAACAGAACGAACAGCACGGCACATTCATCACCGGGACGCCGATCGTGTTCAACCAGGCGACGGACCTGGGATGGTGTGAGGAAACGATCAGCGAGCGGGCGCTTGAGGGCACTGACCTGAAGGACGTCCGCTTTTTGATTGGGCACAACACGGGCATGATCCCGCTGGCGAGGAGCCGGAACAACAACGAGAACAGCACCATGCAGATGACGGTCACCGACCGCGGCATGGAGATCCGCGTGGATCTGGACACAGATAACAACGCGGAGGCGAGAGCGCTTTATTCCGCGGTGAAACGTGGGGATATTTCCGGAATGTCCTTCATGTTCATCGTTGATAAAGATTCGTGGGCGGATGCTGAGAGCGACTATCCGAAGCGCACGGTGGAGCACATCAAGACCGTGCTGGAGGTCAGCGCCGTGGCGTTCCCCGCATACCCGCAGACAGACCTGCAGGCGGCATCCCAGGATGGAGCGCTGGACAGCGCACGCGCCTCACTGGAGAGTGAGCGGACGCGGCTGAAGGAAGAGCGGGAGGCCAGAGAGGCCGAAGCAGCTGAGCAGGCACGCCGGACGGCGGCTCTGGAGCGGCTGAACAATCTTATCGGAGGGATCAACAAATGAATGATTTGACCCAGAAGACCGTGGAAGAGCTCGAAGCCCGTCAGGCGGAGATCGCCGGCGAGAACCGGGACGAAATGACCACGGAAGACATCGAAGCGCGGGCCGGAGAGCTCGAAGCCATACAGGCTGAGCTGGAAGCCCGCAAGGCTGCCGCCCTGAAGGCGGAAGAAGAGCGCAAGGCTGTTGAAGCCGGCGCCGGTGAAACCAAAGAAGAATTTAAACAGGAGGAAAAGAAAATGGAAGTTTCCGAAATCCGCAACAGCCCCGAATACCTGGAGGCTTATGCCAACTACATCCGCAGCGGCCATGACAACGAGTGCCGCACCGTGCTGCTGAGCAAGAACGCGCCCGCGTCCGGCCAGCTGCCCGTCCCGGACATGGTCGAGGCGACCATCAAGACCGCCTGGGAAAAGAACGAGTTCCTGAACAAGATCCGCAAGACCTACTTCCGCGGCAACCTCCGCGTCCCGTTCGAGCTGAGCGCGACCGGTGCCTGGAAGCACGTTGAAGGTACCACGGGCCTGACCGAGGAAGAAATCACCATCGGCATCGTGCAGCTGATCCCCGCGAACATCAAAAAGCTGGTCCGTGTGACGGATGAGTGCATCACGATGGGCGGCGAGGAATTCATCCGCTACATCTACGATGAAGTGACCTACCAGATCCTGAAGGAACTGGTGAAGGAAATCATCGACAAGATCGACGATGCCAGCACCAGCAACAGCTCTTCCGCCATCGGCATCCCGAAGGTGAAGGTTGCCCCCGGCCTTGTGGTTCTGGCCAACGCCGCCACCAACCTGAGCGAGGACGCGACCGACCTGTGCGTCGTGCTGAACCGCCTGACCGAAGCGAAGTTCAACACCGCGTACGCCGCCGGCCAGTTCGCGATCGATCCCTTCGCGGGCTTTACCAAGGTGTACTGCTCTGCCCTGCCGGCCTATGACACCGCCAGCGAAAACGACATGTACGCCATCGTGGGCGACCTGAGCGCCATCCAGGTGAACTATCCCGAAGGCGAAGGCCTGGTTATCAAGTGGGACGACATGAGCGAATCGGAAGACGACCTGGTGAAGGTTGTCGGCCGTCAGTATTCCGGCTTCGGCGTGACCGCTCCCGGCCGCCTGGTCAAGCTCACCAAGCCCGGTGCCTGATGAAGGCGAAACTGCTGCGGGATTGCAAACCGTTCGGAAGGACCGGGGAGATCGTTGAGGTTTCCCCGGCCCATTTTGAATGGCTGGAATCCCTCGGATACGCCGTGCCGGTGACGGAAGCCAGGGAGCGGGCGGAAGCACCACAGGCTGAGAAGCCTGCAGAAAAGACGGCGGCGAAGAAAACAACCAAATCCTCCGCAAAAAAGTAAATACTCATGCGGATTTGAAAGGAAGCAATGAAACATGAAACTGATGGTGGCTGTGCCGACGGTGGACTATGTCCACGCGGAGTTCCTCAAGAGTTTATCGAGATTATGCCTGCAGCTTGGCAAGGACGGTATCGACGCGGAGGTTGAGATCTGCGCGGCGTCTCTGGTGTATATCGCCAGGAACAGACTGGCGCATCTGGCCATCCAGCGCGAATGCACGCATGTACTGTGGATTGACGCGGACATGACGTTTGAACCGGACATCCTTGACAGCCTGCTGTGGTGCGGAAAGGACATGGTTTGCGGTGCTTTTGTGGGAAGGCGGCCCAAATACAGTCCATGTGTCTATACGTCAATCGAAGATCCGGGAAACATGAAGCCGGTGGAAAACTTCGGCGTGGAACCGTTCCGTGTTGACGGATGCGGTTTTGCTTTGGTGCTGACAAGCGTAAGCCTGCTGAAGGATGTGTGGGACAGGTTCGGGACCTGCTTCCGGCCGAACGAGGATTACAGTGAGGACCTGGCATTCTGCGACCGGGTGAAAAAGATCGGCGGGGAAATCTGGTGCGAGCCGACGGCAAGGGTCGGGCACCTGGCCATCGTGCCGGTGTATCCCGGCGAGCATCTCTTCGGAGGTGGCGAGGGATGATCCGCGTACTGATCGCCGCGCCGCTGCGGCAGGATCCGAAGATCTTCGAGGAATACCAGAAGGGGCTGGACAGCCTCATCATACCGGACGGCGTAAGCGTCGACCGGTTTTTTGTTGTGAACGACTGCCCGGAGGTGATCCCGTATATCCGGGACGCTGAGTATGTCGAGATCAACAGCGACAACGTAACGATGTACCAGAACCACCTGTGGACGGGGGAACTGGTCGGCAACATGGCAACCTACCGGAACCTGACGATCCGGAAGGCGCTGGATGGCGGGTATGATTACCTGCTCAGCGTGGACACGGACCTGGTGCTGGAACCGCACACCCTTGAATACCTGCTGAAGGCGGACAAGGACTGCGTGGCCGGGCTGTTCTGGACGAACGGCTGGAGCAACGCGTGGATGTACGACCAATGCGCCGTGAACAACTTGCCGGAATGGCATGTGCCCGGCACATACCAGGTCGGCGGTACCGGGGCGCTGTTCCTGATCAAACGGAAGGTGCTGGAGGCGGGCGTTGACTACTCGCCAATCCCGAACCTGCGGAAAGCCGTGTTCGGAGAAGACAGGTACTTCTGCATCAGGGCAGTGTGCCACGGGTTCGAGATCTGGATCGACAGCCACTGCTACCCGGTACATCTATACAAGGAACAGGACTACAGAAACTACATGGCGGGAGAGGTGAAACCATGTTTCAGGAAGTGAAAGATACGCTTCCGATCAGCGGCGACGATTATGACGCCCAGATCATTATGGAGATCAAGGCCTGTGCGCTTGACCTGACCACTTCGGCAGAGATCACGCTGCCGGGCACGATCGCGATCACGCGGACACAGAACCAGCAGGGCGTATGGACCATCACGGACACCAGCACCCTGACGGATGAGCTGATCACGACCGCGATCTCCGTATGGTGCAACATGCGGATCGGAAACCCGCCGAACTATGACAACCTGCTGAAGGCTTACGAAAGCCTGAAGGGCCAGCTGCGGCTCAGCAAGTCCTACACACAGTACGGGGAGGCGGAAGAGGCATGAGGATGTTGACCAGCTGCGTGCTGATCGGCTTCAGCCCGGACGCCCATGAGGTCGGCACGGATCCGGTGAGCACAAGGCGCACGGTGAAGTGCCAGGAGCTCAGCCTTACCCAGGCGGAGATCTACCAGGCCGCCGGCACGGGCCTCAATCCTGAGGCGAAGCTGCTGATCCCGTATGACAGGGACTACAAGGGCGAGCGGGCGCTGGAGTACAAGGGCGAACGCTGGACCGTTCTGCGGAGCGATCCGTACAAGGACTGGAACGGCGTGATCCTGACGATCCGGCGGGTGAAAGGCAACAGCAGCGAACCGGCAGACCCGGTCGTACCGCCGGCGCCTGCGCAGGAGGTGGGTTAAATGCCTGAAGAGTATACGGCCTTAGTGACTGCTCTGAAGAACATAACCCAGGGCACAAGCCCGGATCCCGTCGTGAAGCTGCCGATGGCTGAGGATGATTGGAACACACGGCCGGACACCGTGAGCTACGGCACTGTTCGGCTTGACTTCGAGGTCGATGCGCTGAACGGTGACAACCGGAAGGTGGCAGCGGCATATGAGGGCAGTGTGGACCTGTACAGCCTCAACCGTGACGGCGCCGGCTGGATCCCGCTGATTTGCGCCACGCTGACGGAATACTGCGAGAGCGCCTGGAGCCTGAACGCACACATGTATGAACACGACACAGGCCTTTTCCACTGGGAATGGGCCTTCCAGGTGGAGGGGTAACAGATGCCTTTTACGTTCCATGCCGAGGGGATGGATGAGCTGATCCACGCGATGGAGAAGCTCCCAGATAAGGCGCGCAAGATTGCGGCCGAGGGCCTTTATGAAGGTGCCGGTGTAGTTGCTGACCAGGTCAGCGCGGCGGTGCGGGGCATCGCCACAGCGCCGTTCAAGTACGCCAAAGGCGGAAACAAACGGCTGCCATCCCCCGAAGAGAAAGCGATCCTGATGAACGCGCCGCACGGCGTTGCGAAGTTCAAGAACAACGGACTGAGGATCGACACGAGCGTGGGTTACCAGAATTCCGGGTACGCCGCGATCACATGGAACCACGCGAAGACGTCCGCGAGCCGGACGAAGTACAAAATGGGCAGCAAGGGCAAGATGGTCCACGCGAGCCAGGGGTCTGGCCAGAGCATGAAGCCGGTTCCCCTGATCGCAAACTCCATCAACATCGGGACGAGCTTCATGACGAAGCAGCCGTTTCTGCGGAAGGCTTTTTCCAAATCAAAAGGCGCGGCGACCGCGGCCATTGAAGGCGGTATCAAGTCCAGGCTTGACGAGCTCAGCCTGGACTAACTTTTTACAAACGGAGGTAGAGAACTATGGCGAATCCCAATGTGGGTATGATGTATCCTGTCTGGGCCCCGCTGACCAACCACACGGACGGCTCCATGCCGACCTATGGCACCGGCACGGTGATCCAGGAAGCGAGGAACGCGACGGTCACCCGGACCTATAACGACAATCCGCTGTACGGTGACGACCGCATCGTGGACGCGGACAACGGCCTGACCAGCCTGACCATGAGCTTCGAGAGCACCGGCCTGAGTGATGCCGACCGGAAACTCCTCCTGGGTGAGGAAGACTACGGCACCAGCGGCGTGAGCGGCCAGTGGGTATCCGACAATGAAACGCCCTGGGGCGGCTTCGGGTATATCCGGAAGATGCGCTTGAACGGCGTCAAGAGCTTTGAAGCCTGGATCACGCTGAAGATCAAGTTCCAGGAAGAGAGCCAGGCGACCAGCACGAAGGAAGGCTCCATCAGCTGGGGCACGCCCACGCTGAACGGCACTGCCACGGGCCTGTATGTCGACGACACCGACAAACTGCGGTTCCAGCTGCACAAGACCTTCAGCACGATCGCGGATGCGAAGGGCTGGCTGAACACCATGCTGAACGTTCCCACGACCTGATGGGGACACACGGGGGCCCGGAGCGATCCGGGTCCCTGATTTTTCATAACGAAAGGAAGCAGAACAATGGAAGGAAGCAAACTGCCGACAATTAAGATCGGCGGGCGGGAAATACCGCTCTACTATTCAAGCTACGAGATGATCGCGTTCCAGGATGACATCGGGTGTACGGCGTTCCAGCTGAACGACGTGGTGTTCGGCATCAAGCGGGACGATGAGGATGAGGACAGCAAGGTCCGCTTCGATGTGATCACCGACATGGACAAGCTGAAGAAACTGGGCACACTGATCAGGATCCTGGGCAACGCCGGACTGGAACAGGAAGGCAAAGAGCCGGACCTGACGGACAAGTGGGTCCTGAGGAACATCAAGCCGGGGATGATCATGGTATACGTGATCGCCCTGTTAGCGGTGATTACTGAGGGAAACAAGATCGAGAGCACGACACCGGACGAAGAAAAGGGACCGGTGGATGAGGGCCTTGAGGAACAGAACGCAAAAAAACAGCCAGGGAACTGACCTACCTGCGGGTGGTTTCCTATGGTTTGATTGCAGGACTGAGGCGTGAGGAAATCGACCGGATGAGGCCGGGCGAGGTGATCACGCTGTACATGTACCGGAGAGATTACGATCAGCAGACAGCGGTGAGGATGTGAGCAGATGGCAGTCAATGCGAAGCTGGGTGTAGACCTCAGCAGTTTTGAACAGGGTATCCGGACAGGGCAGACAATCCTGAAGAGCCTCAACGCGGAGATGAAGGCCACAGAGGCTGAATTCAAGGCGACCGGCAACGCGGAGAAGCAGCTGTCTGACAAGACGAAGACGCTCAACAGCACGCTGCAGGTCCAGAAGGGCATTGTTGACAATGCAAAGAACGCGCTGAAAGCGATGGACGACGCCGGTGTGAAGCCGACGGACGCGTCCTACCAGAAGCTGTACGCGACCATGATGAACGCGACCGCCGGCATGAATGAGGCACAGGCGCAGCTGAACGCGCTGGGCGAAAGCGCCCAGACCGCCGCGACCGGTGCGGACCAGCTGACGAAGAGCGTGAACGGCATCGGGAAGAAGATCATCCTGGAGCAGGTTCGCACAGGGATCGAAAGCATCACGAACGGCCTGGCGAACGCGGCGAAGAAGGCCGTAGAGCTGGGAAACGCACTGTGGGACAACGTGATGGATTCCGCCCGCCTGTCGGACGACATCCTGACGCAGGCGTCGATCCTGGACATGACGCCGGAGAAATACCAGCAGTACAAGGGCGTTTTCGATACGATCGCGGAGATCACGGTCAAGGACTGGATGAACGCGAAGCGCAAGATCGAGAAGGCCATGACCGACCCGACGAATGACCAGGGGATCGCGCTGAAGGCGCTGGGCTTCGGGACATATGTCGATAAGTACGGCGTGGTCCGGACACGCGAGATCGCGGACAACTGGGAGGACAGCCTGTGGACGCTTGCCGGCGAGCTGCAGAAGCGCGTGGCTAGCGGCGAGATCAGCACGGAGATGGCCGACGTCTACGGCGAGGCGCTGTTCGGGAAGAATTTCTCCACGCTGAAGAACCTGTTCAAACTGGGCCAGGAAGGTTTCAAGGAAGCGCTTGGGAAGCAGTCGGTCATCAGCGACGAGGCGCTGGAAAAGAACGCTGCGCTGAATGACAAGGTTATTGAGCTGAACAAATCATTCGAGGATCTGAAGGCGGAGGTCGTTTCCGGTCTTGCGCCAGCGCTTACAGATGCGGCAACCGCGCTGGACGGGCTGCTGAAAACTGTGCTGGAATATCTGCAGAAGCCTGAAGGCAAAAAGATGCTGGAGGACATCGGCACAGCCGTCAGCGGATTGTTCAACGATCTTGGGAAGATCGATCCGGAGCAGGTCGTCGAGGGGATTACCGGCGTGCTTGGCAGCGTATATGATGCGGTTACATTTATTGTAAACAATAAGGACGATATATTTGAAGCGCTGAAGTGGATCGTCGGCGGATGGGCCGCGCTGACAATAACGGGCGGGATTCTGGATGTGATCAAGGTCGTCGGCGGGCTTGCGGACCTCGCGGGCATTTCAGCCGCCGGCGCAGCTGCTGGCTCGACATGGGCCTCCGCGTTTGCAAGTGCCGCAATGAAGGCCGCGCCGTTCCTGGCGTTCATTTATACTTTGCTCGATCCTTCTGCCGGCAGTGATGAAACCGGAAATAATACGCTGATCGACAGCAGCGGGAAACTGACAAAAGAAGCTAACGAATACGGATTTACGCTGGACAACGACGGGAACCTGGTGATCAACAACCACAAGGTTCCTAAAAAGTATACGAATGAATCTGAAGCGCCGACAATTGACATGAGATGGTCTTCGTGGACAAGCAAGACGAGCTGGCGGAACAGATTTATCGACGCGCTGAATGGGAAACCGACAACTCCGGAGGATGTGCTGGACTGGAGACCGAGCTACATGAGGGACCAGCATCCGCAGGTCCAGGTTGAGCCTGTAGCGCCTGCAGACGCGGAAGAAATCCTGGAAGCCCAGATCGGCACGGTGGAAGTGCCGGCTGCACTGGTATTTTCAGGATACCGCGGCCTGTTCACCGGCGGAGCCGGCGGAGGAGGCGGCGGGAAGTACAGCTATCTGGCGGAGCACGCCAACGGCCTGCCGCTGGTTCCGTATGACGGATACCTGGCGCGGCTCCACAAGGGAGAGCGCGTTGTGCCGGCACGGGAGGTCCAGAGCCGGAGCTACAACAGCAACCTATACGTCGAGAGCATGTACATGAACAACGGCACGGACGCGGCCGGACTGGCGGCGGCGATGGCTGCGGCACAGCGGCGGACGATGAGCGGATTCGGGAGCTGAGGATATGGGTAAAAGCTATTTTATCTGGAATGGTATCGACTGCCGGACGATGGGCATCACGCTGGCGGGGCCGGTGGGCATTGTGCGTCCTGAGGAACGGATTGAACACGTCCAGATCCCCGGCCGGAGCGGCGACCTGACGCTGACGGAAGGCGAAAACATCTATAACAGCTATATCCAGACCGCGACGATCCAGGTCCGCGGTGGCCTGCACGTGCGGGACGTGTGGAAGTGGCTGCGCGGGAGCGGGTACGTCACCTTCAGCGGAGAGCCTGACCGCCGGCAGAAAGCGCGGATCATCGGCGCGATCACGCTGGACAAGCAGAGCCACAACCTGGACTACTGGGTCGGCGAATGTCAGTTTTACTGCCAGCCGCTGAAGGAACTGCTGAACGAGGGCAAGGTCACCGTGACCAGCAGCCCGTCGACCGTTAACAACGCCGGCGACGTGCGCTGCAAACCGCTGTACAAGGTTACGGCGAGCAGCACCGGGTTCACCTTCAAGGCGACCGGGGACGACGCGCCGGCGAGCAACACGATCGCGGTGAGCAGCACGACCAGCAGCCTGGTCTACTGGGTGGACAGTGAGACGATGGAAGTCTGGAACGCTGACAAGACGGTCCTGCTGACGAAGAACAGCAGCGGGCAGTTCCCGGTGCTGGGCCAGGGCGCGAACTCCATCATCGGCGACGGGTGGAGCAGTATCGAGATTGAAAGAAGGGAGCGGTTCCTGTGATCTGTGTATACGACATCGGGAACACGGCCTTTGACAAAAACGGGGACGTCGTGCTGACACCGACCAGCGGCACGGTGAAGAACATCGCCGCGGGCCAGTACGATTTGACGCTTGAGCATCCGATCGACCCTGAAGGGAAATGGACGCACCTGGTGCCGGAGGCAGTGATCCGGGCGCCGATCCCGGCTGAACTGATCGAAAACGCCTTCGCAGGGCTGGAGGCGGACGTATACAAGACGAACGCGAACAACGTGCCGCTGCGGGAGAGCGCCCAGGGGCCGCAGCCGATCGTGTACAGCGGCTGGACGTCCGGCGTGGTGTACAGCGTCGGCGACAAGGTCACGTCGAACAGCAAGAACTACCAGTGCATCCAGTCGCACATGAGCGAATCCGGCAACGCGCCGCCCGGCACGTTCTGGACGCCGATCGCGAACTATACGAGCGGGGCGCCGGTGCTTGTAAACATGAAGACCGGCATGGAGCTGTATTATGTCTCCGGCCCGTCGAGCGGCTGGTACAAGATGAGCACGACCTACGGCCTGGAGGGCTACGTTGAGCAGAGCAAGGTCACCTATGACCGGCACCTGACGCCCAGTGAGACCCACGACCGGCTGATCACGGAGCAGCTGTTCCGGATCAAGAAGGTCACGGTGAACACGAAGCAGATGCGCGTGAGCGTGACCGCGGAGCATGTCAGCTATGACCTGAACGGCGTGCTGATGGAAAACATCAACATCGTGCGGAAACCGCCGGCGCAGAGCCTGTCGCTGATCGAGAACGCGTTCATGATCGACTATCCCGGCTCCATTGCCTCAAACATCACGGAGGCCGGCGACCGGGCATACAGCGCGGATCTGAGCGGGAAAAACGGCATGTATGCGCTGCTGGATCCGGACAAGGGCGTTGTGGCGCAGTTCGAGGCGGCGTTCCGGCGGGATAACTGGGATCTGTTCGTAATGGAAAAGACGAACACGGACCGGGGCTTCCGGATCACATACGGGAACAACCTGCAGGGCGTGAACTGGAATACCAGCAGCGACCAGCTGATCACCCGCGTGGTGCCGGTGGCGAAGGCGGAGGACGGCAGCGACCTGTACCTGGACAACGACGGCGTGGTCTGGGTGGATTCTGACAACATCAATAATTACCCGCGTATCAGGATGGAGCGGATTAAGGTCGACGGCCAGGTCGGCAAGGACGACGGCACGGAGACCGCCACCAACTGGACCGTGGAAACGCTGCGGGCGGAGATGGAGAAGCAGGCGGAGGCCCGCTTCGACACGGACAAAGTTGATCAGCTGCGCCAGGAGATCACGATCGACTTCGTGCGCCTGGGCGACACGGACGAGTACAAAGAGTACAAGGCGCTGCAGGAGGTTCGGCTGTATGACACCGTCATCGCCGTGGATCCGCGGGTGAACATGAGTGTCAGCGTGCAGGTGGTCGAGATCGAATTCGACGTGGTGAAGGAACGGATCACCGCGATGAAACTGAGCAATATTGAAGCCTGGAACATGAAGAACGTCACCGGGTTCAACGTGCTGAACAACAGCATCACGCCGGACAAGCTGACGGACGACGTGTGGAAGAAATTAGACAGTTAAAGGAGATGCGAAAAGATGGCGGAGGTCAATATCAACCTGAAGTGTGACCTGCAGCACGCGGTGAAGGTGCAGTACCTGGACGGAAACCTGTTTAGCCAGGACGCGGCGGCGAACACGATCAATATCGAAGTGACAGACAACGGGGCGCCGGCGACGATCGGCGGCACCGTCAGCGCGAACGTGATCCGCCCGGACGGCGGCACGGTAGCCGTAACAGGCGGAACCATCAGCGGGAACATTGTGTCCATTACGCTGCCGGCTGCGTGCTATGCGCTGGTCGGGATGATCTCCGTGATCGTGAAGCTGACTTCTGACAGCACGGAGACAACCATTGCCGCGCTGACGGCGTATGTCTACCAGAGCAGCACGGACACCGTGGTGGATCCCGGCACGGTCATCAGCTCCATCCAGGATCTGATCGATGCCATCGACACCGCCGTGGCGAGCATCCCGGCGGATTATTCCAGCCTGTGGACTTCCCTGGCCCCGGCGTTCTCCTCCAGCACGGCATACACTGCCGGGCAGTATGTCACCTACAACGGCGGCCTGTACCGCTTCACGAAGGCGCACGCTGCCGGAAGCTGGGCCTCCGGGGACGTTGTTGCGGTTAACCTGGGCGGCGAGCTATCTGATGTAAAGAGCGCATTAGTTAAAGCGTCTGAACCAACAACAAATCTTTGGGAGTGGGGAGATTTTCTCAATTTTACCACACAGGCAGATATTGCAAATATTGACATTCCTGCCGGAACTTACATGATAAGCGCGGTTGTTACTTCAAGCGATACATCAAAAACAGTATCGTCAATGTATCTATATCTTAACGATTCATCTGTGGTTAATGTAGAACTAAACAGAAATTCAAGAGCAGGAAGAGAAGTTACGGTAGCGAGCAAAATAACTGCTATCAGGCTTTATTCGTCAAACAGTTATAGCAACAGCAACGGGAAGACTGCATCATGGGTAGATGTCGGAATATTCCCGGAAGGTACACCTTCATCTTATTACATTCCACCAAGGATTCCGGTTGATTCTTACGCAAGAGTTGACATAGCAGAAAACCGGAAGAAAATAAACGAAATTTACAGCCCTGTAAAAAAAGTGGTTGTAATGAATATTGCTGATCCGTCTGAATATGTTGCAAATCAGATGATAAACCAAAACGGGACGGTTTCAAGAGATCAAAATGACCGTTTCCGCACGGGATTTATTCCGGTTGAGCCGGGAATGATTATATATTGGAATAGTACCTACGTAAGAGTTATTACGGCTTACGATTCCACGAAAACGGTTATCACAGAAAAAGGATATGATTATGCGAATGACGGCGGCAATCACATAAAATCATATACTGTTCCGTCCGGTGTTTCTTATCTGATTATCAGCGTATTGTATGAATGGGTTCCGGGGGGCGGCATGAACTTCTGCGCAGCAATTTATCCTCTTTCATATAATGACGCACTACTTGACCCGAAAAAGTTGGCAGTTTCGGATTTCGTTTACCCGGAAATGTTCGGTGCTATCGGTGACAATGTGACTGATGATACGCAGGCAATACAGGCTGCGATTGATTACGCAGGAACAAACCACAAAGAGCTTGTATTCCTGCAAAAGTCGTACTTCATCACAGATATGCTTGATGCATCTTATAACGGTATGCGGATTCGTGGGAATGGTGCAACAATCAGAATTGCAAACACAACAAACGAAACCGGGTATGAAGATAGTTTAATGACAGCATTCAGCGGGATCATTAAAATACAAGGTTCCCTTGGCGCAACTTATCCCGTTACCGAAGTTACAAGAATTAAAAGCGGTAGTTCAAGCAAAAGGCTTTTTGTGACACTGGAAGATACGACAGGTCTCCAAAGCGGAGATTCGATCCGTCTGGCATTGGGAGGAGGCGTTTACGGTCAGCCTACATCAATCGCAGGGAATCCGGACAAACTATACAAGCCTGGGTCTGATATCATGTGCACTATTGAAAGCATCAGTCCTTCCGGCCCTGTTCTTAAACTGGACTATGATTCACCGTTCGACATGGCAACGGTTGATTTAAGCCTTTCGTTTGTGCAAAAAATAAACCCGATTTCTGACGTTATGATTTCTGATATTATACTTCGGAACGATGCGCCTTATACAAATGAAGACCCTTGGTCACGGGGAGAAAATCTTGAATATCTTATGAGCGGTATTGCGTTACATTGTTGCAAAGATGTCGTAATTACAAAAATCAGATCGTATTTTATGCAACTGCCGACGGTTTCAATGCTATTCACTTACAATGTGATGATAACAAACCTGTGTGTAAATCGTCCACGATATATCGGATCGGGTCAAGGGTACGGAATCCATTCAATGGGTTCAATGGGCGTAACGATCGAACATATCTTCGGTTTGGATGAACGGCACTCCGTGGACTTCTCCTACAGTGCGTTCTGCTGTTGCCGTGATCTGAAATCTTCCATCAGCAGGGAAAGCCTGCTTGGGTTTGACCTTCACGGAATCTGGGAGCATGACATTACTTTCGACAACATGAACGGGAGCGTAAGACTTGGAAATGGAAGTCAGTATTTCCCGTGCATGATTTCAAATGTTTATATTTTGAACAGTACAATTGACCAGGTAAATCTCGATTCATATATCGACAACCTGTATTTTGAAAACTGTGACATTACATTGGACAATGTTACGATAGCAAATGTCATGACATTCAATGACTGTATCATCCGTTTCAACGCAGGGAGCGATTATTCAAGGATTTACCCAGACTATGCAAAATCGCATCGGGAAAATGTCCTGCGCATCAATAATTCTGAAATATTTAATGTTCTGGGGATATACGGAAGAATCCAGCTGAAGGATTTTGACTATGTATACATTACGGGTTGCACATGGAATGGCGTATTTATGCTGAAACCGGAGGCAAACAAGAATGTCATAATCGGGAATTGTGTGCTGAAAAACACGACCATATCTCCGAATGTTACATCCGGAAAAGAAATGAATATCAAGGTGCATGGGTGCGATTTTGTGCTTGACGATGATTATGATACGCTGTTTGAAGACAGTCCTGTTCTGTTTAACCTGTCCAATGTCTACGGTGAAATGATTCTGACCGCTGCGAACAATACGCTTGATTATGATGCGGATCATAATTTTGCATTGTTCAGCAATTCCGATGGGATGACAAAATTCCTTGGATTTGTAAATGGAATAATTAAAAACAACAGGACAGAGTACCAAATTACGAACAACACAACAGATACTCAAGTCAAGCGGTTTGTAACGGACAATGTGATTGAATATTAAAGGAATCATAAGGATACAGGAGGTTTTATGGAAACACCATTTATTAATGATATGTTTTCAATTTTCTACAAAGCGTTTAAGAATATTTGCCCAGATAAACAAGTTCAAATTCAATGGATAAACGATCTTGAACCTTTGGACGGAGAAGAAATATCCGGTGTTACGCATTTTGTAAATGACGGATCGATAGAAATTGAAATCCTTACAAGACAAAGCGTATCAGAAGCAGTAGAAACGCTTATCCATGAACTTGCCCATGTAATTGTTGGCCCGAATAAAGAGCATGGCGAGGAGTTCCATAATGCGTGTGATGCTTTGATTACAGAGTACACGAGAATACTTGATGACGAATTTGGGGATTGTATGACGTTGGAGCTTGGGTCAACGGATGGTATTTAAAGTGACCTTAAACGTTACACCCTGATGTAAGCTTTCGTTGACTAAAGGAATCTTTTGATGGGTTCATACCAACTAACCAGGCCGTCGGGAACATCTCCCGGCGGCCGCTTTCTTTGGAGGTGAGTGGATGACGATCTGGGTTGTGGCCATCATCGGCGTCATCTGCGCGATCGCGCTGATTGCTGAGGCGTGCCTGATCATTCCAGACAAGCTCCCGTGGGGCAGAAAGAAGGAAGACGACGATGATCAAAGCGACGGATCTGATTGGTAAGTTCCAGCAGGCGCTGGACGATCACTGGGGGTATATCTGGGGCACCGCCGGCGTGATGTGGACGCAGGCCCGCCAGGATCAGCTGAACAAGACCACTGACGAGAACAGGGCCCTGAGCCGGAAATACGGCGACAAGTGGATCGGCCACATGGTCGCTGACTGCAGCGGGCTGTTCGTCTGGGCCTTCAAGCAGTACAACCTGCCGATGTCGCACATCAGCAGTAACATTTATATCAGCTACTGCACGTCCAACAAGGGCCAGCTGACGAAGGCCCTGAAGAGTACGATCCGTCCTGGCTCCGCGGTGTTCACCGGTGAGGTTGCCGGCAAGCATCCGCACGTCGGCCTGTTCATCGGGAACAACGAAGTGATCGAGGCAAAGGGTACCATCAACGGCGTGATCAAGAGCAGCCTGACAGACAAGAAGTGGACGTTCTACGGCGAGCTGAAGGAAGTCTCCTACGATGGCGCTGATCCTGTACCGACACCGGAACCGACGCCCGGCTGGCGGCCGACCATCAGGCGCGGGAACAAGGGCGCAGACGTGATCGAATGCCAGACGATGCTCACCCGGCTGGGCTATGACATCGGCAGCTGCGGCATTGACGGGGACTTCGGCAGAGGCACGGAGAAGGCCGTCAAGGAGTTCCAGAGCGACCACAAGCTGGTCGTTGACGGTGTGGTCGGGCCGATGACCTGGGACGCGCTGGACAAGGCGATCGCCGCCCTGGACGAGAAACCTGCAGAGAAACACTACACAGTGATCATCCGGGGCCTCGACAAGGCACAGGCGGAGGCTTTCGCAAACAACTACCCAGGCGCTGAGATTGTGGAGGAGTGATTAACATGGAATTGTATCAGATACTGTCAGTCTGCGGCGTGTCCGGGATCGTCTCCGGCATCGTCGGCGTGCTGATCGCGGTGTTCCTGAAACGTCCGCTTGAAAAGCGGGTCAGCGAGAACGAGGAAGTCAGCGCACGGGTGGAGTCGCAGAATAAGGCGACTATGCTGGGCGTCCAGGCGTTACTGCGTGACAGGCTGCTGCAGGCGTTCAATCACTATCTGGCCCGCGGGTGGATCGGCGCGGATGACCGTGCCAACATCGACAATATGTATGTCCAGTATGAAGCACTGGGTGAGAACAACGTGATCTCTGACATTTATAACCAGGTGCGGGCACTGCCATCCATCCCGCCGGACGCTCAGCCGATGGTCGCCCACGCTATGGCACAATAAAAGGAGGATTATAAGATGATGAGCAATAAGGTATACGACGTCCTGAAGTACATCGCCCTGGTCGTTCTGCCGGCCCTCGGCACTCTCTATTTCGCGCTGTCGAAGATCTGGGGTTTCCCGTATGGCGAGGAGATCGTCGGCACCATCACGGCCGTGGACGCGTTCCTGGGCGCCCTGCTGAAGATCAGCACGGATCAGTACAACAAACAGGAAAAGCAACCGCCTGACGGGGAGTAAAGCAAAGCCCTGGGAGAGATCCCAGGGCGCTTTTTTTATTTATATCGCTATCTTGAAGACGATGACCGGGTATGGTTCGACTGTGACCAGCTGGTTCAAGCCGGACGGTTGCAAGTCGAACCGCGTCAGATCCGGCAGAGCATCAAGCGGAGGCAGGTCCTCCGGCGGTATCTTTTCAACATGTTCCGCTGCGTTGATGACGATCCTGAGCCAGTGCTCGTAGACCGTGATCGAATTGACCAGGGCGCCGATCAGCGCCTTGACGGCCTCCGGATCTGAGCGGTTACCCTTCGCGACCTTGTGCAGCAGGAACATGACGCGATCCTTAGAGATTGTTTTCTGCTCCGTCAGCTGCTGGAAGGTAATATTCTTTTCCAGTTCCTCCTCCTGCCTTGTCAGATCCTTCAGCATGTCGCCGGTGGACGCGGTCCAGATACCCTCGCTGATGGCCTTGTTGATGTTTGCGATCCTGCGCCGGATGTCCTGTAGGGTTGTTTCCATCTGCCGGACAGGTGATGCGTCGCTGCTCGCCTTCAGCGTGTCGACGATCATGTTCCCGAACCGGTCGAGCAGCTCGCCGGCAAGGACTTCGTCAAACAGATAGTCCAGGATCTTTTTCTCAAAGGCATCTTTCCGGACGGTCGGCAGCGTGCAGTAATCTAATCCCCTGCTCCGTTTGGTTCCGCAGATATAATAGTAGAATGATTTGCCGCGACTGTTGCCGGAGTGCCCGCGGACATTCCCGCCGCACAGGCCGCAGGTGCATTTTCCGGACAGGAGGAACACGTCCGGCTTTTTTTCGTAATGCCGGCAGGTTTTCTTCCGGAGCGCCTGGCAGATCTCCCAGGTGTCGCGGTCAATGATCGCCGGCAGGCCTGACGGGACGCTGATCCCATCATAGTGATACGTTCCGATATACGCCTCATTCGTGACCATGTACAGGATCCTGGAGTTCCCGAACGGGATACCATTGGAGGTAAGTATGCCTTCATCCTTCAAAGCGCGTCCTATGGTCGTTGCGGAGTTCCCCTGGGCGTACATGGAGAAGACACGGCGAACCAGCGCGGCTTCAGCTTCGTTGACAGTATAGTGGCCGTCCGGTCCTTTATCATATCCAAACACCTTTATTCCGTTGAAGAGCGCTTTGCCGGCATTATCGTGCTTTCCTCTCCGGATGTTTTCCGACAGGTTCCGGCTGTACCATTCCGCGATCGCTTCCAGCATTCCCTCAGTGAGAGCGCCGGCAGCGCCGTCCGGGATCGGCTCCATCGCGTAGATCACGGAGACGCCGCAGTCAGCGAGCTGCCCTTTGTACATTGCCGACTCCCGGCGGTCACGGCCGAAGCGGTCCACCTTCCAGGCGATCACGGTGTCGAACATACCGGATCCAGCTGCCCGGAGCATAGCCTGGAATTCTTCCCGGCGCTCTGAGTGCGTGAAACCGGACCGTGCATGATCTGCGAATTCATGCACGATCGTGTAGCCTTCGCGTTCCGCATAAGCCCGTATATCCCGCAGCTGCTGCTCTATGGAAACATCACGCTGGCGGGCGGACGAGTAGCGAGCATAGGCCACGGCCGTCTTCGGCGGGCAGGTTGTGAGCTGCTTCTTAGTGGTGGACATGGTGGCCTCCTTAGTTTAATGCGAGTTCATTCATCTTGTCTGTTGTGTCTACATGAACAAATGCCATTGGAAGCGTTTTTGTCATAAACAAAAGCAAATAACCATCATCAGAGATTGTAGCTTTATATGTTTGATCACCGACTTTTATGGTCATGTCATCACGGCTCCCAATCCAAATACCAGTTATTGCTCCGTATGAGAACTGAGGCGTCCCTGTTTTTTTTGGCGTAATAACCTGCGTCATATACACAGATCCGTTATCAAACAAGTACAAATCATAAGCTATTAAAGAATAATCATAAACGTTCTGTATTTTCTCTGGTAGTTTTAGAATGTCAAAATAGCATGACCATTTTCCGAGAATCATATTGTCTTCGTTCTCAGCTGTAGAGAATGAAGGTAATGCAAATAGGACGATCATGACAATAGCGAGAAGTTTCCTCATGTTGATGCCTCCTTACTTCTTTGTTGATTTGTTTAATGACTTCAGCACACCAATGGCTGCATTTCTGGCTTCCGGTGTGGAGACTTCCCAGAGCTTCATCATTGATTTCGTCTGTTGATCTAACTGCTTGACGATAGGCTGCGCAGCTTTCGGCGTGTATTCAAACACTTTCATAGGTTCTTTTATTGTTGCTTTTACCAGTGTGTCTGCAAGTGTTTTCGTATTCCCTTTGATGGTGATATATGGAGTGATCCTTTTGTCTGTAGGCGCCGGCACGAACTCGACAGGGTTCATGTGAAGGACAGCCGCCAGAGCAGCGATTTTGTCCCGCCCCATATTTTTTATCATTCCGCTTTCCCATCTAAGTACTGTTGATTTACCTACACCAACAGCAGACCCAACCTCTTCAAGTGTTAGGCCGAGTTCCTTCCTTCTTTGTGCGATCTTCTTTCCGATGTCGTCTGTGCTCATGTTCTATTCCCTCCTGTGAATCCCATTATAAATCAAGAGTATCATAAAAGCAACAAAAATATAAAAAAGGGGTTGACAAGTTGCGCAACAGCCACTATACTTTGAGTTGCGGATACGGAACATCCACAACATAACAGAAGAAGGAAGGTGGCAAGGTGAACGTTAAGGAACTGAAAGCCCAGATGATCCGAAAAGATAAGACAGTGGATCAGCTGTGTGCAGCGCTCGGAATCAGTAGATCTGCCTGGTTCAGGAAGGTCGGCGGTGAGAGCGAATTCACACAGGGCGAGATCTACGGCCTTAGGCTTGAGCTCGATCTGGACGATCAAATGACAGGCATCATTTTTTTTAACGGACAAGTTTCGTAAAAGCAACAGAAAGGAGGGAAACACATGAACAATATGTTCAAGACCTACACCGTCGGCGAGCTGGTGCCGATTATCGAGCACGCGGCGCTTGACCTGATGGGAGAGCCTATCCTGGGCGGAAAGAAACAGGACGGCACGCTGATGACAGCGGTGGAAGTCGCCCAACAGAACAGCCTAACGGCCATGAACAACGCCGGCATCTGTCTGCTGGCAAGGGTGCTGATCGAGCAGCTGCAGGGCATCGGAGACGATGGCAATGGCTGACTTTGAGATCAGGGCGGAGTTCACAGGCACAGACCCAAATCTAAGGCCGGCGGCAAGTGCATTCGCAAGGTTGATTAAAAGCATAACCAACGCGGACGGCACCTTCACCGACCCGGATCTGGAAGCGGAGTACCAGGAATGGATCAGCAAAAAGAAGCCGCCAGCTGCTGCAACAGCCGACGGCCACGAAAGGGATGACGCATGAAATGAATCATCGGAATAAGTATAGCATATTTGATAAAGAAAAGATAGTGGTCGCGGCCCTGATCGCCATCATACTGATCCTGATCGGGTTCGTTATCGGATCATACTGCAACGGCGAAGAGCAGCTTGCGACCTGCTGGATCATGTGCAAGCCGGGAAGCTACGTCACGATCCGGGAGAAACCGGACAAGGACAGCGCGGAGCACGGCCGGCTCGACAGCGGGGACAGTTTCCAGACGGACGGCGAGACCGTGGACGGATGGGTCACCTGCTGCAGCGGCGAGGGCGGCTGGGTTTACCTGGGCTATGTCGTCACAGAGAAGCCGCAGGTGATCGGCGAGCGGTACATGTGCAACGCGGTGAAGCAAGTTGCCTGCCGGAAGTGGATGGGCGGTCCTCAGGTGGACAAAAAACCCTGGTTGAGGAACGGACAGACCTGTGAGGTGTTCCTGATGGCCGACGGCTGGGCCGTTACGAGCCGCGGGTATATCCGCAGCGAGTGGCTGGAGTTTGATGCCAGATGATGAACGTTTGCCCGATATGCGGGAAGTATCACTGCATCCACTGGCCGGAGCACTGGGTATACCGGCGCGGAGAGACTTACTACTGCAGCGCGATGTGCATGGACGTGGACATCGTGCGGGACATGAACATGCTGAAACAAGTCAGAGAAGACCGCAGGAAGAGAAAGGAAGCAAAGAAGATGTACAACAAAACGAAGAAGGACGGCACGCCGGCGAAGAAGAGCGGGCCGAAGCCGAAGGACGGCATTGCCCAGGTGAAGGTTGACGGAGCGCTCCGGATCGAGACGCCGGAAGCGGACATGATCGAGATCGTGGAGACGCCGGAGAATACCAAACGCGTTATTAAGCGCCGCGGTGATTTCGAGATTTCTGCCATCAGGGATGCGGAGCTGGGCGAATTCTACTACGACATCAAGTACAACTCTATCGACTGGCGGGCGCCTGATGGAACTGAGGTAAGTATCCCTCCGCGGCATTGGAAGCAACTGCATGAGAAGCTGCCTCAGATCCTGCACATCCTGGGGGTACCGGACGATGAGTGAGATCCGCGTGATGCCGCTGCCGAAGGTGACCGGCGTATGGCGGCACGACTGCAGCCGGTACCCGGACGAGATCCGCGTGCCGATGTCTGACGGGAAGGTCGTGAGGTACACGATCAGCGTTGAGATGCCACACCCGTGCTTTGAGGCGGCAATGGACAATCTGAAGAACATGAAAGGAAGCAAATGATATGAAAGCATTATACGAAATCGACCAGGCGATCCTGGAATGCGTCGACCTGGAGACCGGCGAGATCCTGGACTCTGACCGGCTGACCGCCCTGCAGATGGAGCGGGAGCGGAAACTGGAAGGCGTTGCCCTGTGGGTGAAGGACCTGAACTACGAGGCTCAGATGGTTAAGGAAGAGGCCGACAAACTGACCGCCCGGAAGAAGGCGCTGGACAACAAGATCGCGTCCATCAAAAACTGGCTCCTGTGGGCGCTGGACGGCGAGAAGCTGAAGACGCCGCGGTGCAATGTGTACCAGACGCACAGCCAGAAGGTTGTGATCGATGACGAGAAGGCGCTGATCGACATGTTCATGTCGTCGCCTTCCGGCGAGAAGTTCCTGCGGATGAAAGATCCGGAGATCGACAAGAACGCACTGAAGGACAGCATGAAACAGGGGTACGAATATGAGTTCGCGCACCTGGAGACGACGGAAAGCGTGGTGATTAAGTAATGGGTATTCCTGTTCTGATCATCGGCGAGTCTGGCAGCGGCAAGACCTACGCCATTAAGAACCTCGACCCGGAGAAGGTCGGCATCTTCCTGTGCGAGAAGAACAGGCTTCCCTTCAGGAAGCCATTCCCGACATACAAGGTCCGGAACATGATGAAGGAAGAAAACGGCAAACAGATCACCTACCGGCAGAGCGTCGTGATCCAGGGCGTGCTGACGGGACGGAAGGACAAGGACCACAAAAAGATCTACGTGATCGACGACAGCCAGTACATCATGGCGAACGAGTATTTCGATCGTGCCAGCGAGAAGGGCTATGACAAGTTCGTGGACATCGGCGCGAACTTCCGGAACCTGATCCACATGGTGAACAACGACCTGCCGGATGATGTGATCGTGTATTTCCTGCATCACCCGGAGACGGACGGCAACACCGGCCGGGTGAAGGCAAAGACGATCGGCAAGATGCTGGACGAAAAGCTGACGCTGGAGGGCTGCTTCGACATCGTGCTCCATGCCCGGACTGACGGGGCAGAGCACTGGTTCAGCACGCAGAGCGACGGCACGGACACGGCAAAGAGCCCGGAAGAAATGTTCGAGGCGAAGATCCCGAACGACCTGGCATTTGTAGATAAAACCATCAGAGAATATTACGGAATGGAGAGTGTTTGACAATGGCAAAGATCAAAGGATTCAAAAGCGAAGCACCGGCAAAAGGTTTCCCCATGCTGCCGAAGGGCGCGTATGTCGCCGGCATTAAGAACGTGAAGATCGAAGGCGAAGCACCTGATCAGCAGATCGTGCTCCGGGTGGACGTCATCGAAGGCGAGCATACCGGGTATTTCACGAAGCGGTACAACCACGACAAGGACGCCGGCGGAAACTATGAGGCGAAGTACAAGGGCGACTACAAGATCCAGATCCCTGACGGGAACAATGAGCGGCGCCAGCACCCTGAATGGGACCTGAAGAAGCTGAACAACACGGTATGGGCGATCGAGCAGAGCAATCCGGGATTCAAGTGGGACGGCGACACGGACCATGTCGGCCAGTTCAAGGGGAAGACCGTCGGCATCAATATGCAGTACGGCACCTTCAACGGGATCGGGTTTACGAAGATCGGCCAGTTCTGCGTGGCGGAGGACGTCCGGAACGGGCTTGTCCCGCCGATGAAGGATATGCCGGACCGCATGGGCGACGCGCCGGCCTCCGCGTCTGCGCCGGCAGCTGATCCTTCTGGATTCACGCCAGTAGAGATCGATACGGAAGAGCTCCCGTTCTGATGGTCCTGTATGAGGACACCCGCCAGCAGGCATACAAGCATGAGAACATCCGGAAGTACTGCCAGCGGCACGACATCGAGATCATCCGGCAGGCGCTGAATGTGGGCGACTACCAGATCGCCGGCAAGGGCGACATCAGCGTCGACACGAAGTACGGCGTCCCGGAGCTCGCGATGTGCTGCTTCCAGGAGCACGACCGCTTCCGCGCTGAGTGTGAACGCGCCCAGCGCTGCGGGATCAGGCTTATCGTACTGACGGAAGAGAAACTGCCGGGAGGGCGCCTTGACTGGTGGCGCTCTCCCATCGGCTGGGACGGGCTGCCTATGCACAAGTTTAACCCTGAGACGCTGCGGAAGGTGCTGATCACCATGCAGAAGGAATACGGCGTGATGTTCCGGTTCTGCGACTGGCACAGCACCGGCAAGCAGCTGATTGAGTACCTGACGGGGGTGAGAACATGAACGAAAAAGAGAAGCAATCCTTCCGCCTGGTGTTTGAGTTTCTGGAGAAGTGGCGCGGGACCGTAATCGAAACGGAAGAGCAATGGGCGCAGCTGGCGGAGGACACCGGCACGCTCGGACGCGATCTGGACATAGACCATAACCCGCTCGGATGGAGGCTGATGATCGCGGCGCTCGACTATATCAACGACCTGTACCAGAACGGGATGAAGCCCATGCCTGCCGGCTATTTCGGGAGGGATGACTTTTGAACATTAAGATGGCCGGTCAGGTCATCCGCGACAGCGTGACGATGGACACCGTGCTCAGCCTGTACGGGTACAGAGTGAAACACGGGTTCATGTGCTGTCCGTTCCACGGCGAGAAGGAGCCGTCGCTGAAGGTATACCAGAAGACCGGCGGCTGGCACTGCTTCGGATGCGGGAGAGGCGGCAGCGTGATCGACTTCGTGATGGAGCATGAAAACTGCAATTTCCCGACAGCTGTACGCGCGATTGACGAAGCGCTGCACCTCGGCCTGATGGATCCGCATGAAGATCCGATGAAGGCCGGCCGGCAGCGGAACCTTCAGCACAGCCTGGACGCTTTCGTGGACGCGATATACGCATACTGTGACGCGCTGATCGCGAAGATCGAGGCGGAGCAGCTGCGGGCAACCAGGGAAATGATGCGGCTGGAGGATCTCCGGAAGGACGACATCCAGCAAATCACCGCGGACGAATGGACGCGCCTGCTCGCCTGGAAGGATGAAGACCAGTACAACAACGACCGGAAAGACAGGATCGAAGACTTCAAGGAGGAGGTGGCAGCATGGCGGAGGAAGGCCAGGAGAACGGGATGAACACTCCGGACTTCGAGGAAACAGACGGACCGGAAGGCAAAAGCAAGGTCAGCCTGCTTGGCGGCGCGACTGCCGGCGTGCAGATCAAGGCCACCATAGACAACTTTTACCGACTGATTACCAACCACTACGGAAGGCACCTCCGCCTGAACGAGATGACCGGCAAGCCGGAATTCTACGACACGGGCCGGAAGGTCTGGCGGGAATGGACGGACGCGCAGGAGAGCGAGGCGCGGGCATACTTTGAAGGGAACTATGGCATGTACAGCCAGGCGAAGTTATCGGACGCGCTGGCGATCTACTTCAAGGACCACAAGGTGAACCCGCTGCTGACGATCCTGGAGAAGCTCGAATGGGACGGGAAGCCCCGCGTGGAGCAGTTCCTGCATGACGTGATGAAGGCCGAAGACAGCGAGTATATCCGCGAGTGCAGCCGGCTAATCTTCGCCGGAGGTGTGCACCGTGCGTATGAGCCCGGCTGTAAATTCGACGACATGATCGTCCTGATCGGCGGCCAGAGCGCCGGCAAGAGCACGATCGTGCGCTGGCTGAACATGGACGACAATTTCTTCCGTGAGATCAAGACCATCAGCGGGAAAGAAGGCATCGAAGCGATCCGCGGAGTGTGGATCGGCGAGGTCGCCGAACTGATGGCCATGACCCGCGTGAAAGAGGCGGAGGCCGTGAAGGCGTACATCACGAGCCAGGAAGACAGCTACCGGCCGCCATACGGGAAGCACGTCCAGACGATCCCGCGGAGGTGCATGTTTATCGGCACGACGAACAATCCGCAGTTCCTGACGGACAAGACCGGCAACCGACGCTTCTATCCGGTGAAGGTCCAGAGCTACGCCTACAAGATGTACGACAACGAAGAAGCGATCAAGGAGTACATCCGGCAGGCGTGGGCGGAAGCGGTGCACCTGTATAAGGAAGGCAAGCTGCAGCCGTTCGCGAAGAAGGAGGTGCTGACAGCGATCAGAGAAGCGCAGGACGCAGCGATGGAAGATGACTGGAGACAGGGCGCCATTGAACAGTATCTGGAAGACCAGAAGAAAAGCCCTAACAGCACTGTGACCGTCATCGAACTGTGGCACCGTGCGTTAAATGAGCCGGAAGACAGTAAGCCGACAAGGAAGGATTCGATTGAAATCACCCAGATTATCACAAGTATTCCAGGATGGATACAGGGGCAAAACAAAATCACAGTCGTTCCATGGGGACGTCAACGATATTTCCGCAAGAACAATTTCGCAGCCCTGTGGCGCTGACTTGGTTCCTTTGGTTCCGTAGTCAGTTCCACTTCGGTTCCATCCAAAACCCTTATAAAAGAATACTTTAATCATGGTTGGAACTAAGTGGAACCAAAAATACATAAAAAAATAATTTTTTAATAAATTATATAGAAAATTTGGTTCCACGTTCCACTTGGTTCCACTTCAGCAATGTAATAAGCGCGGCCGGACGGGGCAGTTCCGGCGGCCTGATAGAAAGGATGGTTCGCTCCTGTACAGGCTCAAGGACAACGTGCAGCTGCCGGCGGGTTAAACTCCCGCCCCGCGCAATCTTTACGAAAGGGATGAAGTGAATGATTGACGCAAAGGTCAGCTTCATGAACCAACTCAAGGAACAGATGGCTGACAAACTGACAATGGACCAGATCAGCGAGCTGATGGCTGCAACCTTCAGACTGCTGGACCGCTTCGAGATGTTCGAGGCGGCGGACGACAACCTACAGGCGGACGACATGCTGGACAGCTACGTCGCAGCGCTCAAGGTCGAGTGCCGGAGCCAGAAGACGATCGACCGGTACGTCTACGAGATCAACCGCCTGATGGAGTTCGCGAAAGTGCCTACGCGCCGGATCAGCGTGTACCACCTCCGCGCATACCTGACGCACGAAAAGGAGCGCGGGATCTGCGAAAACACACTTGAAGGACACCGGGAGATCTTCAGCGCCTACTTCAACTGGCTGCAGCGGGAATCGCTGATCGACCGGAACCCATGCGTGAACCTGGGCGTGATCAAGGTGCCGAAGAAGGAAAAGAAGACCTACACAGACGCGGAGCTGGAGAAGCTGAACTGGTTCTGCGGGAACATCCGGAACCGGGCGATCCTGCATTTCCTCCGCTCCACCGGCTGCCGGATCAGCGAGGTAACTGAGCTGAACCGCGACGCCGTGAACCTTGAGGCGCTGGAGTGTGTGGTTCACGGTAAAGGCAACAAGGAGCGCACGGTGTACCTGGATGAGGTGGCCGGGATGCTGCTGAGCCAGTACCTGAAGGAACGCATCGACGACGACCCGGCGCTGTTTGTGAACAGGTACGGGAACAGGATGAAGCCGGGCGGCGTCCGGGAGATGCTGAAGATCCTGGCGGACAAGGCAGGCGTGGAGCACGTCCACCCGCACAAGTTCCGCCGGACACTGGCCACGAACCTGACCAGGCACGGGATGCCGATCCAGGAAGTGGCAAACATCCTCGGACATGAGAAACTCGACACGACCATGAAGTATGTGGTTCTGGACAAGCAGAACACAAAAGCACAGTACAGGAGGTTTGCATAATGATCATGATGGATATTCCGGAGCCGAAGAAGTGCGATGACTGCCCGTGCTCCTACACGATCCTGACGGGAGAATACGCCGGGCTCATGATGTGCAACGCGATGGAGTTCAAGGCGAACAGCGCCGGCTTCCATGAAGAGGTCAGCAGGTACTTCGTGGCTCCGGAAGACCATCGTCCTGACGGGTGCCCGATCAGGCTGTCCGCGGAGAGGTGATCCGGATGATCGAGCGCGAGAAAGTGATCAAGCGGATCAAGGCCCAGATCGAGGTCTGCAAAGAGATCGATTCGGACTTCATATCGCTGACGGTCGAAACCGGGAAACGGATCCTTGAGCTGCTGAGTGAGGAAGAGCCAGCGGATTATGAGAACGGATTTCACGATGGGTACCAGCAAGCAATGAAGGATCTGAAACTTAACAAATGACGCTTTAGGTCAGGTGACAATATAGGAGTATTGGGAACTTATGATAAACAGAGGATTGTACACATCTAACTCCGAGGAATGGGGAACACCACAGGATTTCTATGACCGTCTGAATGAGGAATTTAATTTCACGCTTGACCCTTGCTCAACAGATGACAATGCGAAATGCGAGAAGCATTACACCAAAGAGCAGGACGGATTGTCGCAGGATTGGACAGGGGAAACGGTGTTCTGTAATCCTCCATATGGTCGAAATATATGGAAGTGGTGCAAGAAATGCTATGAACACTCTTTGACAGGTGGAACTGCCGTGATGCTTGTCCATGCGAGAACAGACACGGCATGGTTTCATGATTGGGTTTACGGAAAAGGTGAGATTCGGTTTGTCCGTGGACGGTTGCATTTCAACGGGAGCAAATGGAACGCACCGTTTCCGTCAATGATAGTTATATACAGATAACTTCGCAATATAAGCGGATTGTGGAAGTTTAAAGGCAACAATGAAAGGGGTGATAGCTTGAAGATCATGACAGTGTTCGGCACCCGGCCGGAAGCAATCAAGATGTGCCCGGTGATCAAAGAACTGGAAAAGCGCCCTGGCGTCGAGGTGGTCGTCTGCTCGACAGGCCAGCACCGGGAGCAGCTGCAGCAGGTGCTCGACGTATTCGGAGTGAAACCGCGGTACAACCTCGACATCATGAAGACCGGACAGACGTTGGCGACGATCACATCCCGCGTTCTTGAACGGATCACGCCGGTGCTTGGCATCGAACAGCCGGACGTCGTCCTGGTGCATGGTGACACGAACACGACCTTTGCGGCTGCGCTGGCGGCGTTCTACAAGCAGATCCCGGTCGGCCATGTGGAGGCGGGGCTGCGGACGTATAACATGTACTCACCTTACCCGGAAGAGTACAACCGGCAGGCAGTATCGCTCCTGGCGAAATGGCACTTCGCGCCGACGAAATGGGCGAAGCACAACCTGGAGCAGGAAGGGAAAGACCCGGCTCAGATCTACGTCACCGGGAACACTGTAATCGACGCGATGCGGACGACTGTGCAGCCGGACTTCACACATCCGTACCTTGACTGGGCGGAAGGCAGCCGGCTGGTCATGCTGACGGCGCACAGGCGGGAGAGCATTGGCGAACCGATGCGGGCGATGTTCCGCGCGATCCGGAGAGCGGTGGACGAACATCCGGACGTCAAGGTGATCTACCCGGTACACATGAATCCGGAAGTGAAGAAAGCGGCGATGGAAGAACTGGCGCACAGCCGGATCCATCTGGTGAAACCGGTGGACGTGATTACATGCCACAACCTTATGGCGCGGAGTTACCTGATCCTGACGGACAGCGGAGGCATCCAGGAAGAAGCTCCAAGCCTGGGCAAGCCGGTGCTTGTGCTTCGCGATACGACGGAACGGCCTGAGGGAATCACTGCCGGCACGCTGAAGCTGGTCGGGACAAATGAGGAAAATATCTTTTTGGAGTTTTCAAAACTGCTGAACGATCAGAAGGCTTATGACGAAATGGCCCACGCTGAGAATCCATACGGCGACGGCCACGCAAGCGAGCGGATCGCGGACATACTGACCGGGAGGTGACAACATGACAAAGCGGGAGCTGCTGGAGAATTACCGGGACATCGTGATCGAGATCGAAACGCTGGAGCGCCAGTCTAAGTTCCTGAACCAGTTCATCGGAGGTCCGCGGCCGGTGCACGCTGTCCAGCTGACGGGGATGCCGCGTGGAACGAATGAGCCTGAGGCGGCACTGCTGCAGCGGACGGACACGGACGAAGTGCTGGACAAGATCGAGGCGAAGTGTGCGGAGCTCCGGGAGATGGTAGATCAGTTCGAGGCGATCATGGACACGATCGACGACCGGCGGCTCCGGATCATTGTCAGGAACTACTACGCGTTAGGCTGGACGGATGAGCGGATCGGTGAGCAGCTGGAGCTCAGCCGGCAGCATGTGAACAGATTAAGGACGGCGTACCTGGAGGGATTATCATGAGGATACGATCACGAGGCGTGAGAGCTTTCGGAATGTGGTACAGGCCAACTATGAGCAGGTGGGCGCGTCACTGTGCTGCTGCGCGGATAAGAACGCAACGACAACCGAAGCAATTAAAATTCATGTGACAGATGTTGAGGTGCTTGCATGATTGATAAAGAGAAACTTAGAGAAGGCGTTATTTCATGTAGAGATGAACAAAACCCACCCGGATATATATGCGGAGGATGCTTGTCATGTCCATACGAACAGGAGAAGCGGGAGCATGGTGGACGCGGGTGTGTTATAGCGCTGTTGGATGACATGATGGCATTTATCGAAGAAACAGATAAAGTTATGTGACAAATGTTATTGAATGAGCACTGGGTATACTATATATTGATACCGTGCAAAGTAGCACCCAGGAGCTGAGCGGCCTGGGTGTTTTCGTTTGGCTCAGGGGTGCCGGCGCGCGGTTCGCTTCCTTCCGTAAACCGGCGGGAGGTTCATCTTTGAACGTATGTGGCAGTGGAGGGAGCCGATGAACCATTGAACAGAGCACCGGCAGTAGAATCGTTCTACACTTCGTGGGTCTGGCGAAAGTGCCGGAAGGCGTTCGCCGAATCAAAGGGCAACCTATGCGAGCGCTGCCTGAAGCGCGGGATCATTCAGCCGGGATCAAAGGAGCAGCCGCTTGAAGTGCACCACAAGATCCCGCTGACCGCGGATAATGTCACAGATCCAAATATTGCGTTATCATGGGCAAATTTGGAGCTTTTGTGCAAAAAATGCCATGATACTGAACGAGAACGACAGCAAAAGCGCTGGCGGATCGGCCCTGACGGGAGGGTCCAGGTATAGCCCCCTATTCGTCAGGATTGGTCAAAGGCGGCGCAGG